>Ga0209292_1006763_pt1 | contig 11150 bp, 7 predicted proteins | sample GOMGulsemesocosm_2_FD_184634 | JGI IMG/M metagenome (GOLD analysis project Ga0209292, IMG submission 184634) | Methane-oxidizing microbial communities from mesocosms in the Gulf of Mexico - GOM9C Gulf of Mexico (SPAdes) (version 2) | ecosystem: Environmental > Aquatic > Marine > Cold seeps...
TGTCTTCATCATTTACCGGCCTTGCAACAAATTTAAGTGATATTCAGGGTTCAGTTGCACAATTAAATAAAACAAATGAAAGTAGTGACAAAATGAAGGTAATTATTGAAGGTTCTACATCTACAGCTTTAGATAAGGTGCAGTCAGCTATAATCGCCTTTCAATTTTATGACAAATTAAGCCAAAGATTAGAACATGTTAGCGAAAGCCTTAGCGCCTTAACAACCCTTATTGGTAACCCCGCAGAACTATATTCACCTGTTGCTTGGCAGTCTTTGCAAGAAACAATACGTAGCAAATATACCATGGAAGAAGAGCGCCTAATGTTTGACCAAGTTATTTCAGGTGTACCTATCGAAGAAGCATTAATTGAATTTAATCAGAATATGACCGACAAAGGTGGCTCAGAAGAAGATGAAATAGAGTTATTTTAGATTAACGTAATTAAAGTAGGGCTCTACATCACCAAAGGGAGGCGCATTAAAGCAGTTAATATTACACCACTGTAATATTAACTGCACGGATATGGGCAATCCCCCTATCAAAAATCATTTCAATATTTACTGAAAGCAACTCATCTGAAAAACCATTATCAAATGTACTCAAACTTTAGTCTAGATTTGTGTAATAACGCTTGTCTATACGACAACAAAACTCTAGATTACTACTATTACAAAATATTTAACCTCTACTGCCTGAGTGGCGGGGCAAAACATGGATACAGAACTTTCAGAAATTAGTAGTTTCATTCATAGTATTCCGCCGTTTGACAGCTTGCCTAAGCCTGTTTTGGCACATTTAGTGCGAGAGTTGAGTATTAATTATGTAAGGAAAAATGAGTACTTGCCACCCAAAGGGATAACGGAGGCGAGGTTATACATACTACGCAAAGGAGCCATCAGTTGCCTTTCAGCTAATGGCGAATTGGTGAGCCGATTAGGTGAAGGGGATTTATGTGATGCCTTTTATCACGCTGGCAATAACACTGAGTCTCATGCGGTAAAACAAGAAGTTACTCACACACAACTGCAAGTACAAACCGATGAAGATAGCTTAATATATAGTGTTGATGTCGAAATTCTCAACGGCATTGCTGAGCGCTACCCCAGCGTTGGTGATTACTTTAGTCAAAACTCTGCTCAGCGACTAAAAACTAAAATGAGCCAAGTCAACGAAGAAGCGATTATATCCTCAACTTTGATGAATACTTCAGTGAGCAACTTTTATCACTCTCCCGTTGCTAGCATAAACGCAAAACAAAGCATTCAACAAGCTGCTATTCATATGAACGAGCAAGGACACTCTTGTTTGGTTGTTACCGAAAATGAACTTCCTGTTGGTATTGTTACTGATAAAGACATCCGCCGCCGCTGTGTCGCAGAAGGTTTAGCAACTAGCGAAACTATTTGTCAAATAATGACCCGTGACATGAGTACCATCGACATTAAAAGTAATGCTTATGATGCATTGATGACTATGACCGCTAAACATATCCATCACCTTCCGGTCACCAAATATGGCAACCTTGTTGGTATGGTTACCGTTACCGATTTAATTAATAATGAAGGCCATAATGCGGTTAATTTATCGAGCATTATTCATAAAGCCAACACTCTAGATGAACTTAAAGAAATCAGTGCTTTATTACCTAAATTGCAAATTCGCCTAGCCAAATTAGGTAGCAGTGCCGATCATGTCGGTAAAAGCATTAGCGCCATCACTATGGCTTTTACCAAACGCTTAATTGAAATGGCTGAATATAAATTTGGTCAAGCACCAGTTCCTTATGCCTGGCTTGCTGCTGGCTCGCAAGCTCGACAAGAGCAGCTTGCCCATTCAGATCAAGATAATGCCATCATTATATGTGACAGCATGAAGCCCTATGATGACGCTTGGTTTGAAAGCCTTGCCACTTTTGTTTGTGATGGTTTAGCTGAGTGCGGTTTTATCTACTGTCCTGGCGATATTATGGCCACCAACCCTAAATGGCGACAACCTCAAAAGATTTGGCATAACTATTTTACTGGTTGGGTAGAAACCCCTAGTCCGCAAGCACTATTAAATAGCAGTGTTTTCTTTGATTTAGAAACTATTTACGGCGATGCTTCGTTACTTAATGAAGTAAGAAAACAACTACTTAGTAAAACACAAAACAGCACCTTATTTATCGCCCACTTATCTAAAAACGCCTTAAATTTACGCCCCCCCTTAGGGTTCTTCCGTGATTTTGTTTTAAAGCAAAATGGTAAACACAGAGCAACCTTAGATTTAAAACATAATGGCATTGCACCCGTTGTAGATTTAGCAAGAATTTATGCTTTATCTGAAGGCATTAGCGCTGTTAATACTATAGAACGAATTCAACAAGCAGCTGGCACCCCCTCACTGACCAAAGCATCAGCAGAAAATCTCATCGATGCTTATGAGTTTTTAGGTATGTTGCGTGTAGAACATCAAGCCAAAGAATTAATGAGCGGAGAAAGTCCCGATAACTACCTGTCACCAAAAGAAATATCTAAGCTAGAGCGAGAGCACCTTAAAGATGCTTTCAAGGTAATTAAAAGTCTGCAAGACGCTAGGCAGTCGAACTACTGATGCCTAGTTCAACCTTAGCAAACTCATCTATTTTTAGCTGGCTATTAGGTTATGAAGCTAAACGTAAAAGTTTGCTAAAAAAAGCGCCCGAGGGTCCATTACGTGATTTTTTAGCTGTGCCCTTACCCGCTTTAAATACGCCAATTGATAAAGTAAAAATTTTAGCTGTAGATTTTGAAACAACCGGCCTTGATGCCAGACAAGATAAACTACTCAGCGTCGGTTTTGTTACGCTAAAGCAGCAGCAAATTTCACTGAAATCGAGCTATCATCAAATTATCAAAACTAAAGCACAACTTGAAGAAAGTAATGTCATTATTCATCACATAACCGACAGCCAAAAAGAGCAAGGACAAGCTTTAGCAATGGTTGTTGAAGCATTATTAAAAGCCCTCGCCGGTAGCGTGATGTTGGTGCACTTTGCCCGCATAGAAAAGCAGTTTTTAACACAGGCTTGTCTGGAGCTTTATGGAATGGCACCTGTATTCCCAATAATAGACACCCTCGCGCTTGCAAAACGCCGCTTAGACAAACGTGATGTTGCTTACGACCCTTCTGAGTTACGTTTAACAAATTTACGTAACAACTTTGAATTACCCGAACACCATGCCCACAATGCCTTGAACGACGCTATTGCCACGGCAGAATTATTTATGGCACAAATGAGTAAAGCAAATAAAGACAGTAAACTGACTCTGCAAGATGTCTTGCTTTAATCTTTTGAAGGCCACTAAATTCGCCTTCTTTCCTTTATCAAACAGCTAAAATTCCCCTGCCATTAATTATCAATTAATAGCTAAAACACGTCTACGACCTTTTTCGTATATTTATTTGACACTACGTAACCCTTCGTACATAGTGAGTATCTAGTTTGTTTTTCATACAATAATAAATATAAAATTTAAAGGAATAATTATGTCAGCAAGAAGATCTCGAATAGAAAATACGGCCGCTGAAGCCGATATGACGCCAATGTTAGATATAGTATTCATTCTATTAATCTTTTTCATTGTCACCACCTCGTTCGTAAAAGAGGAAGGTATCATGGTAAATCGACCTAAAATGAATAAGTCACAAAATCCATCGGCGCCAGCAATGCTAATCAAGATCAGTGATTCTGGCTTAGTGACTTTTAATGGTAAACCCGTCGATATTGAACGTGTACCTGCACGTATTGAAAACTTTATCGCCACCAACGACAGTAACTCAGTTATTGTTATTCCAAGTTACGATACCCGCCATGAAGATGTCGTTAAAGTATTAGATAGCGTGAAAGAGTTTAACGGCTTAACCATTTCAATAGGCAAATAATCAAATAACTTTAAAGAGTGAGTCAGTCTACGCTCACTCTTTAAGCAAATTTAACAGCCGAATAACAATTGAGCGAAAATAGATAAAGAAATGATTCTCTAGAGCTTTTTCTCTTGCCTTGTTAGGTTACAATTAAGGCAACAGTCTAAAGCTCTAAAGGATGTCCATGAACAACTTATTGAACGCAGAAAACAGCGGAACACCACTCTTCATCATTGAAAAACCAGCTTATCAAGCTTGGTTAGACTCTCAAGAGACTCAAAGCAAGAATTGGTTGAGTAATACACAATATCAAGGTACTGGTTTGGCCCTGATTCCTAATAGCGAAGGTAAACTTAGTCAGGTTTTATTTGTAGTATCGGATGCCAGCGATTATTTTTCCTGTGGTGATCTAATCAAGCAGTTACCTCAAGGACAATACCTTTTAAAAGCCGAGCCAGAACATGTTGAAGCAATAAGCTTTGGTTGGTTAGTGGGTGCTTACCAATTTGACCGGTACATCAGTAACAAATCAGACAAGGTTTTAGCCTGCTTAGCAATTAATAATGCTGCTATTGCTGATCGTGCTATTAAGTCTGCTCAAGCTACCGCTTTAACGCGTGACCTAATCAATACACCTGCTGCTGATATGATGCCTGAGCACTTAGCACAAGCCGCCGATGACTTAGCCCAACAGTTTAATGCCAAAGTTAGCCATATTGTTGGTGATGAATTATTAACAGAGAACTACCCAACCATTCATGCCGTAGGTCGTGCCAGCGTGCATACTCCTCGCTTAATTGATTTGACTTGGGGCGATGCAAAAAATCCACAAATTACCTTAGTGGGTAAAGGTGTCTGCTTTGACAGCGGTGGTTTAGATATGAAGCCTGCTGCCGGCATGCGTAATATGAAAAAAGATATGGGCGGCTCGGCTCACGTGCTTGGTTTAGCGCAATTAATTATGGCGCATAACTTACCCATTAATTTACGTGTATTAATTCCAGCGGTAGAAAATGCAGTATCAAGCAATGCACTTCGTCCTGGCGATGTTGTTACTACCCGTAAAGGTCTTACTGTTGAAATTCACAATACCGATGCTGAGGGCCGCTTAGTATTATGTGACGCTTTAGCTGAAGCTGAAAATGATGAGCCTGAGTTGATTATTGATTTTGCTACCTTAACCGGTGCAATGCGTGTTGCTTTAGGTACTGAGTTACCAGGTTTCTTCTCAACAAATGATCAAGTTGCTGCGGATATTACTTCTGCAGGCCTGAAGAACAGTGACCCAGTATGGCGTATGCCGCTGCATAAGCCATACAATAACTTATTTGAAAGTACAATTGCCGATATGACCAACTGCCCAACACAGCCATTTGGTGCAGCCATTTCCGCAGCCTTGTATTTAGAGCGTTTTGTTGAAAAAACTGATTGGGTTCACTTTGATGTTATGGCATTTAACATTCGCCATTTATCGGGCCGTCCATTAGGTGGAGAAGCCTTTGGTATTCGTTCAGTATTTGATTACTTAGCAGCTAGATTTAAGTAGTTAAGAGGCAAAAAATAGTCACGCTTACATAGTTTATGTGAGGGTGACTTCTGTAATCAGTTCACTTATTCAACTTGATATTGTGCATATATTTTTTCAATAGTACCGTTCTGCTTAAGCTGCTTTATCACCTTATCTACATCATCCCTTAAGTCAGCGTCTTTAAAAGCCATATGGGAATAAACATCAGGCCATAACCGATGAATAGTAAAGTCGTTTTTTGTTACAAGTGTCTCTCCCTGATAATACTTGTTTTTTAAGTCATGTAAAAAGATATGAAGATCGCCTACTCTAATATCTTTTCGACCAGCTGCCATTAAGTAGGTGGTGTCTTTAGGGTGTGAGTGCTCCGAGTAATTTACATTAGCCAAAGCCATTTGCTGATACTCTTCACCTAAAAGCTCCTTTGCACCTTGATAGGCAGCAATAGAGAAGTCTTGCAAACCTCTAACATCAACAATTTTAAGGCCGCGACTTTTTTTAGATATAGCCACATCGGTATAACGAAATACTGCCTCTGATAAATAGCCATCTACTCCAGAGTTAAAAAAGATATTACAAGCAACATCAATAATTTTACCGCGGTTAATTTCATGCAACAGTCGGTTATTACTCATGAAGATAAATTTAATATCATAGTCCGGCAATTGTTTAAAAATTTCCCGTGTGATATCAATAAACAAACCTCCCTTCTCTTGTTCAATAAAGAAAGGTGGGAAATTACCTACACCAACGCGCAATACTTGCTTAGCAGATAAAAAAGAAGGGAATAATAGTAATAAAACAATTAGCAACTGTTGTAACATTTTAAACATAGACAAACAAATTGTTGAAAATACTTAAAGTCAGTATACCAAGTGAGAAGTAAAATTAAATAAATACATTTTAGAAATTTTAAAGCCACATAAGTAGTAACTTATATGGCTTTAAAATAACTCAATAGTCTTGTTGTCTAAACGGTTTGTTCACAAATCTGATCATCTAAAGTAATGTCAGCTTTAGCATCTAAACGTTTAATCACCCAACCATAAATTATAAGTGCTATTGCCGACACAGTAGCAATACCAGCAAAAACATACCAAATATAATGAGCATTTGCTGATGCCGCTTGCCATGCTTCATGCGTCGCAAACCGTCTAGGATCTGGACAATAGGCATTTAGTAAATAACCTGATAAACCAAAGCCTAATAACGAGCTAATAAAAGAATGTAAATGGGAAAAACCAAGGTATAAACCTTCTTCACCTTTAGGGGCTTGCAAAGAGAAGTACTCTAAAAAGCGAGGTGAAATAAACGACTCAGCCAAGCCTTGAAAAACAATACCTAAAATCATCATAAAAGCGATAGGGTTCATCTGCATAAAGCCAAGGTTAACATCACCAGAAATCATATTTCCTGATGCCATTAGTAAGGCAGAAAAAGGCATAATAAACATACCTGTCGTCATTGAAAATAAAGCACTACGGTTTTTCATCATTGAGGTAACAAAGCTTACCGTCAATACCACAATTAATGGGTTTACGTTAGCATACCAAGACGGTGAAGCCCCCTCTCCCGCCATACGTAATACATATTTTGGCATAGTTGCATACAGCTGGTGTTGCACCATCCAAAAACCAGTAATAATTAAAATTAAAGCAACTAAACGGCCATTAGATAATACTTTTATTAGTGCTGCCCATATTTCAGATAGGCTTTTACTGTCTTCATTATGTGCAGTATTTTTGAAAAAGAAGAAAATACAGAAGAATGCTAATAAAGTCATTGAAGCAGCAAAGTAGTTTAAGTTAATTAAACCTAAGTCCCCCATAGATTCTCGAAGAGGTTTTACAATGGTTTTACCTGAGAAAGCACCAATATTAACCATCATATAAAAAATGGAGAAACCTTTGGCGCGATTGTCTGGCGTAGTAGATTTTGCCACTGTACCTGTGATCACCGCTTTGATAAACGAGCCACCAATCATGATGACTACCATAATAGGAACTATTGCCCATCGAATATCAGCATCAAGTAAACCAGTAAAAACAACTTCACGTCCGTACTGTACCAATCCTTGCCCCTCTAATAAGGTAGGGAAAATAGCTAAACCAGCATAACCAACTGTTAGTAAACCAAAAGCTAGCATTAATGAGCTTCGAAAGCCTATTTTGTCAGCCAAAGCACCGGTAAAAGTCGGTAAAAAGTACAAACCTGCAGAAAATGAGCCTGAGATCCAAGCGGCTTCAATATCATCAAAACCTAAAATACGCGAAAGATATAAGGTAATAACAATAAATACCCCATAATAAGCCGCACGTTCAAGCAGCTCTACGCCATTGGCGGTCCAAAAATCTTTTGGAAAACCACGCCATAATTTAGTTTTGCCTTCCTTATCCGTTGTCACACCTGTTGTCATATTCACTCTTCTTATAATTATCTAGCTTCTTAGCAGCTCTATATTGTTACGTTAATTTTATTACCACTTCATGCTAAGGGATATTCTATGTGAAATACACAGACGTAACCTCGATTTAATCTCGTTTTTCACTCGATTCAACGAATTTAAGACAGTTTTAATTGGTTTAACGTATAAAAAAACATAAACTCGAAGGGTGAATTTTATATCTGTTATTTTTCTCTATAGGAGAAGTAACATACTGCCCGCATTCTTTTTTTGAAATAGATCTCTAGGATTAGAAATGAAACAAAAAATTAATTATTTAAGACAAGCTTTAGCCGTAAGCCTAGGCTTGTTGACCAGTTCAGTGGTTGCTGCTGAGCAATCAAGTAAAGTGATTACTGCCGAAAATCTTGCAACACTGCAATCAGTTAGCCAAGCACAAGTAAGTCCAAGTGGTGAATACATAGCTTATACTCGCTCAGTACCGCGTGAGATTTATGTAGAGAAAGACGGTAAAAACTGGGGTGAATTATACCTAGTTAATGATGAAGGTGTTGAGCGTCCATTTATTACTGGCAAGGTTAACATCCATAATATTCAATGGTCTGCAGATGGTTCATTAATCTTTTTCTTAGCAAAGATGAATGATGATAAATTCACCACGCTTTACCAAATTCCTGCAAATGGTGGTCAAGCGCAAAAAACGGTAGTATTAAAAGATACTAGCATTAGCAAATACGCACTAAGCAGTGATAATAAAAAAATTGCCATCTTAGCGAAAAAAGCTAAAGCTAAGTCAGATAAAAAACTTAAAGAGTTAGGTTTTAAAGCTGAGGTTTTTGAAGAGCAATTAACTGATCAGTTTTTATATGTAACTGATTTAGCTCAATCAGATAAAGCTATTACGCCTGAAGCGTGGAACATCAAAGGTTACGTATCTGATGTACACTTCTCACCAACAGGTAAAGATTTATTAGTAAAAACTCAACCTACCGCTTTAATTGATGACAAGTACATGAAGTCACAGTGGCACATTGTTGATATTGCTAAAAAAGCAGTTAAAACATCTTTTGCAACTGAAGGTAAATTAGGTGCGGCTGAGTTCTCATACGACGGTAAATATGTTGCACTTCATGGTGCACAAGATAAGCATGATCCTGCAAACGGTCGCTTATTTCTTGCTGAAGTAAAATCAGGCAAAGTAACTAACTGGTTACCAAATTTTAAAGGTCATGTAAGTGATTTTGAATGGTCTAACAAACGCAATGAATTATACTTCACTGCAAATATCAACACAGATACCGTTGTTGCCAAAATTAAGCCTGGTTCAAATAAATACAAAACAGTAGTTGCAGCAGGTAAGTTTATTGCTGGTAACTTAAGCATTTCTGACTCAGACAAAACTGTTGTTGTTAAAGCAAATAATTCACAACATCCTAACGAAGTATTTATGTTGCGCGGCAAAAAACAAACGCGTTTAACAGATTCAAATACTTGGTTAAATGATATAGCTTTAGCTAAACAAGAAAGCCTTACTATTAAATCTCGTGATGGCGTAGAAATTGGTGGTGTTTTAATCTACCCACTTAATCACAAAAAAGGTCAACGCTACCCATTAATTATGTCTGTTCACGGCGGCCCTGAAAGCCATGATAAAGACGGTTGGATGACAGCTTATTCTCGTCCGGGTCAATTAGCTGCAGCCCAAGGTTATGCGGTATTTTACCCTAACTACCGTGGTAGCACTGGTAAAGGCGTAGACTACTCTAAGCTTGGTCAAAATGATTATGCTGGTAAAGAATTTGATGATTTAGTCGATCTTAAGAACCACCTGGTTAACATTGGTTTAGTTAACGAGAAAAAAGTTGGTATCACTGGTGGTTCATACGGTGGTTATGCTTCAGCTTGGGGCGCAACTAAACTAACTAAGCATTTCGCAGCAAGTGTCATGTTTGTTGGTATCTCTAACCAATTATCAAAGTTTGGTACTACTGATATTTCTAACGAGATGCACTTAGTACATGCCCGTTCATATCCTTGGGACAAATGGCAATGGTACCTAGAGCGTAGCCCTATTTACTGGGTTGAGCAGTCTGAAACACCATTACTTATTATGCACGGTAAAGCTGATCCACGTGTACATCCAGCACAATCTATGGAAATGTACCGTTACATGAAAGTACGTGGTAAAACAGTACGCTTAGTTTACTATCCAGGTGAAGGCCATGGTAACAAACGTGCTGCAGCAAAATATGATTACAGCTTACGTTTAATGCGTTGGATGGATAACTACCTTAAACATGACAACAAACCTATGCCAGTACATGACTTACCTCATAATGCTAACTTAAAGGCAAAAAAAGAATCTTAAATTAGTTTTACTCAATGAGTTATTTAAAAGGTCAGCTTAGCTGGCCTTTTTTATTGCCTTTAGAAAGTCAAATGACGATAAATATGCTTTAAATCAAAATAGTTGACTATTAAGTCAAATAAAAACAACCTTAACATTGCAAACAGGAATGATTATCATTAGAATTCGCACCATTGAATTATTGTTCGTTTGTTTAACTAATATTTTTATTAAGGTTTGAGTTATTTATGAAGTTTTCTCCACTCTTTTTAGCCGTAAGTGCGGTATTTTCCTCACCCGCCGTTTTTGCTAACACCGTTGACAATTCAGTAGAAAAAAAAGCACTAGAAGTTATTGAAGTTAAAGGCAGCTATTTTAATGGCTATAAAGTTGACAATGCCAATGGTGCTTTACGTGGCAACATCTCATTATTAGAAACAGCACAATCGGTCACCGTTATTCCAGAAACAGTTATTAATGAGCAACTAGCTACAACCTTAGGTGAAGTGCTGGGTAATGATGCCAGTTTAACCGCAGGTTCAAAACAACGTAACCGTGAAGTCTTTAATTTACGTGGCTTTACCTTAAGCTCTTCGAATGGTTATTTACGTGACGGTCACCAACATTGGTCCCATTACCAACAACCGATTGAAACTTTAGAGAGCATTGAAGTAATCAAAGGGCCATCAAGTATTTTATATGGTCAATCAGGTCCTGGCGGTCTAGTAAATATGGTTACTAAAAAGCCAACAGCTAATAATATCTTTAACCTAGGCATGGATTTTGACCAAGAAGGTTCATCCCGCCTAACCTTAGATGCTGGTGGTGCGATCACTGAAGATGAAACATTACGTTATCGTGCTAATTTGGTTAAACAAGATGTTACTTATCAGCGTGAATACCAAAACGGCGAACAAAGGGAACGTGAGCGTTTCCTTGGCGCTTTAGTTATTGATTATGATATTAGTGATGATTTATTAGTG
>Ga0209292_1006764_pt1 | contig 11148 bp, 9 predicted proteins | sample GOMGulsemesocosm_2_FD_184634 | JGI IMG/M metagenome (GOLD analysis project Ga0209292, IMG submission 184634) | Methane-oxidizing microbial communities from mesocosms in the Gulf of Mexico - GOM9C Gulf of Mexico (SPAdes) (version 2) | ecosystem: Environmental > Aquatic > Marine > Cold seeps...
ATTTTCCATTAAACCTGGAACAGGAAGCCAGTTAATAATTGAGTTAATTTCATGTAATATATAGATACTAATTAATGCTGATAAAACATAAAGGTTGTTTTAAAAATACAGTATTCAATAAAAAAAAATAAAGATGAGAAACGTATTAATAAGATATCAGGTTAAACCTGAAACCGCTGAAGAAAATGAAAAGAATATCAGAAAATTGATTAAGAGTATCAAAAAACATTCACTTGATGGATTTAAATATGTGACCTTTAAAGGAAATGAAAATTTTGAATTTATTCATATTGTTTTAATTAACGATTTAGAAAATTGGAATAAATGTCTTCATTCCATTGAGTTTTTAGAATTCAAGCAAAGAGCAAGTACACGCTATATTAAACCCTACACAATAGAATTACTTAGCGCTATTGAAACCTCTCAATATACTACAAATCAAGTAATGAATATAACAACAATAGATTCCTATCGCTTTTTTGATAATTAAATCTAATATTGACATAATAGACATTATAATGGTAAGGCAGCTGCTTTTTTCGTTTTCAGAAAAACATACTGATTCAGTTCGGGGCGTGTTTAAAACCGTTTTGTCTCATGATTTCCGTTTCACTACAATTGGCTTATAATGTAATTAGTTCGCGTCTTTTGATTTATTTTAATTTGTGCTCATGAATCTCATAAACTCGATTTGCGTTATACCAAATTGCTCATCCACAATTTGCTTTGCTTTGGTAAAGTTTTTATTGAGTGCGTTGGAAAAAAGGTTTATTCTTTCTCTTTTATAAGTTTGAAACGGAGTAGGAGGGGTAACACTCTTTTGTTGGAGTGTAGCGGAAATAAAAGAGTGTGGTTATTACTAAAATTTGATACCTTTTTAACAAAATAGCATATAATTTTGTGATTATCGGAATTAAATCTATAAGAAGACTACCAAGGGTTATATCATCCGTATATCCATTTATCAATATAACTAAACTCAAAAAGGGGCATTTGCCCCTTTTTGAGTTTACCATTTGATTTATAGTAGTTTAAAATATGTTTTAAACCGAACTGATTTTATTCAGTTTATAATAAGGGCTCAAAACATCAATTAAACGAACGGATTTACTATATTTAGGTCGTTAATACAATTACCCTATGATTTTAATTGCCATTTTATTTCCTGCGCTTTCCTTTTTTTTAAGAGGAAAAATATTTGCGGCCATTATCGCTTTAGCACTGCAATGTAGATTAGTTGGGTGGTTACCTGTAGCAATTTGGGCAGTAATTTCAAGAAGTAACACACAAAACAAATAAATAAAATGGAGCAGAGGATTATTGCTTCAAGAAATAAATGTTAAAGATGAGAAAAATATTTTTTATAGTAATGTGTATTGTATCTAATACCACCTTGGCTCAACTTCAATATCCAGGCTTTGAAGTTATTGGCAAGAGTTATAATGTGTTTGGAGAATACGCTAATGTAAAAAGTATTGGGGATTTTGATTTATTTGATTTTAGTAAAATATCATTTAAATCTGACGCTTATAATCACAGTATTCCAAAGCTTGTTCGAATTAAAGATGTTTCAAACCATGTTGTTCAAACTGTTGAAGGAAGTTCAAAGAAAGAGTACATAAATAGTTTGTCCGAAAGTACAGGGTTAGGGACAGATGCTTTTTTCTTTAAAGCTTCCATTGATCATCAGCTTGATAAAACAGCTTCAAATACAAGCGATTATCTTTATTATACATATATGGATATAAATACTAAATGGAAAATTAGTTTAGACACTAGAAACATAGATACGTTAATAAATTACTTAGATCTTCAGTTCAAATCTGATTTAGAAAAAATGGATCCAGAATCGCTTTTTGAATTATACGGAACTCATTTTATTGGAAGTGCTTATCTTGGAGGAAGAATTGATTATTCTACAACTACACAATTAGACGAGAACGTAACAGTTGAAGAAACTAAATTGGTAATTGAAGCAAAGTATAAATCAATTAACGGAGATTATGAAAGTGTTAATAATAATGCCGAAATAGTTAATGATCTGAAAATATCTACAAATTTAATTGTAGTAGGTGGTAATGCAGCATATACCAATAATATAAATGATTATGAACAGTATAAGCTATGGGCAGATGGAATCTATTCAAAGCCTGTACTATCTGGATTTGACAAAAAAAGTTTAAAACCAATTTGGACTTTAACAAAAAATGTAAGCCGTCAAAAAGAATTATTAGACTATTTCAATAATACGATTCTTAAAAAATATCCACTACCATCATTTTATAAAAAAGATGCTGTTTTAGATAACGAATCCATTACACAAAAATTTAATATCAATATTATTAAATTTGATATTATACAAGATTGTGACTCTCCTTCATTATTAGCTTCAGATGAAGCTGGTGATTTTCAGTATAAAATTTCGATTTATGTAAATGGAGCTTTAATCAAAACACTCAAAACACCAAGTAATAAAGTACATAGTGTTTGGAGTGGTAAACCACTAACAATTGATAAAAATATTACTTTTGAAATACCTTTAATGGTGGGGTCAAATATTAAAGTATTTTGGTCTTTGCTTGAAGATGATTCAATTACTGAAGATGATAATTTAGGTAGCGGTTCTGAAACACATTCTTATCCATTTGCTATTAACGATTTGTACAATAAAGAAAATGACGGATATTATTATTACCAAGTAAATTTAACACACTCGAGTACCTGTAAGGCTCAGTTTTACTATCAAATCAGTGAGATTCATGATCCTACGGCGGTTGAATTTGGAAATAAGGGTTGGACTGAATTCGAAAACAAAAACTACAAACAATGTCTTTATTACAGCAGAGAAGCTTTAAAGGTAGATAACACATTATGGTACATACATTTTAATGTGGCATTGGTTTACCTTATCCAGGAAAATCCAAGAGCATTTGAAAAATATAAGTTTACTACAACGCATTGTACAAAAAAAACTGATCTTGAAGCAGCCTTAAAAGATATAAACGATTACGAGAGTAAGAACGGAACTTTAAATAATTCCGAACCGATTAAACTTTGGTTAAAATCTAAGATTTAAACATGGAAAAATATAATAAAGTAATAAGCGAATTAATAAAATTTAGAGATGAAAGAGATTGGAAACAATTTCATGATTCTAAAAACTTGGCAACTGCTATTTCAATTGAAGCGGCAGAATTGAATGAATTGTATTTATGGAAAACGATTAAAGAATCGGAAAAAGTAGATATTGATAAAGTTAAGGAAGAGCTAGCTGATGTATTATCTTTTGCATTTTTATTGGCTGAAAAACATAATTTAGATCCATTTGATATTGTTTCTGATAAAATTAAATTAAATGCTGAAAAGTATCCAGTTTCTAAATCAAAAGGAACATCAAAAAAATATACTGAATTATAATGACGAATTCTAATTTAGCAGTTAAACGATACGATTTTGACAATCAAATTTTTGATGAGTTCAATACCTTGCATTATGCTAAAGATTTATGGCCATTGGTTTATATATTAAGTGATAGTAAATCAAAGGAGGCTTACGTTGGTGAAACTACTGATGCTTATACGAGAATGAAAAGTCATTTAAATAATGACAAAAAGAAAAAATTAACTGTAGTTCATTTAGTAACGAGTGAAAAATTTAATAAATCAGCTACGTTAGATATAGAATCAAATTTAATAAAATACATAGCTGGAGACGGCCAATTCAAATTGTTAAATGGCAATCTTGGAATAGCAAACCATGAGTATTATCAAAAAAAGGAATATTGGGGAGTCTTCAAAACTGTATGGAATCAATTAAGGTCAGAAGGTGTTTCGATTCATTCATTAGAACACATTGACAATTCTGATTTATATAAATACTCTCCTTATAAAACATTAACATCAGAACAAAAAAAAGGACTATTATTAATTATAAACAATCTGTTGAGTGAGAAGTTAAAAAATGTAATTATTGAAGGTGGTGCAGGAACTGGTAAAACAATACTAGCCATATTCCTATTCAAATTATTGAATTCAGACAATACCGACTCTAACTTTAAAGAGTTTGGTGATGAAGAGAATGAATTTATTCAAAAGATTAAAGAATTAAAAGTAAAATATCCTAAACCTAATATGGCTTTGGTTATTCCAATGTCTTCATTTCGTAGTACGCTTAAAAAAGTATTTAGAAACATAAATGGTTTAAAAGCAAGTATGGTCGTTGGTCCCGCTAAAGTGGCTCAGAATACATACGATATTGTTTTAGTTGACGAATCACATAGATTAAGAAGAAGGGTTAATTTGGGCGCTTATTTTGGAGCTTTTGATAAAGCATGCGTTAGATTAGGATTAGATAAACATACAGCAAGTGAATTAGACTTTGTAACCATGCAATCAGACAAAACAGTTTTATTTTATGATGAAGGTCAATCAATTAAACCTTCTGATGTTAAAAAAGAAGATTTTGATAAACTAAAAAAAACAAAAGATACTAATATAGAACTCCTTGAATCTCAATTTAGAGTAAGAGGAGGAAACGGCTATGTAAAATACATTGAAGGTTTATTGAAATGTAATCTGTCTTTTGAAAAGCAAGTATTTAAATCTAATAAATATGAATTCTTATTGTTTGATTCATTGCAGAATATGGTCAGTGAAATTAAACTAAGAAATGACGAACATGGTTTAGCAAGATTGGTTGCAGGATATGCATGGCCTTGGATTTCAAATAAGGATTCAAGTAAGTATGACATTAACATTGGAGAAGTTTCTCTAAAGTGGAATAGCGTAGCCGTGGATTGGGTTAATACTGAAGCTTCTATTGATGAAGTAGGATGTATTCATACTACACAAGGGTACGACTTAAATTATACAGGTGTTATTTTTGGTAATGAGATTACATACGATAAGGATAAAAATGAAATCATAATCAAAGAAGAAAACTACTTTGATAAAAACGGAAAACAATCTATTAAGGAACCTAATGATTTAAAAGTGTATATTCTCAATATTTATAAAACAATAATGATGAGAGGTATTAGAGGTACTTACATTTATGTATGTGATGATAATTTAAGAGAATACTTTGCGCAGCATTTGGATAAATTTGAAGTAGAAGAAGACTCTATTTATATAGATATTGATACTGTGATTCCTTTTGAAAATGCAGTTCCACTTTATAACTTAAAAGCAGCTGCTGGTGAATTTTTGGCCAATGAACAAATAGATGAGCGTGATTATGATTGGGTTAAAATTCCAAATCATATAAAACCATCCAAGGATTTATTTGCTTGTAGCGTTTATGGTAAATCAATGAATAAAATTATACCCAATGATTCTGTGTGTTTATTTAGAAAATATTCAGCAGGTGCACGAGAGGGTAAAATAATATTAGCACAATATTATGGTATACAGGATTCTGATTTTGGATCAAACTATACAGTAAAAGAATATCATAGTACAAAAGAAAATAAAAATAACGAACAATGGCAACATAGTTCAATTACGTTAAAGCCATTATCTACTGATAAGAGTTTTGAACCTATCGAAATTAAAGAAGGTAATCTGGAAGATTTTAAAGTGATTGGAATATTTGAGTGTGTTTTAGAACAATAAATTTATGAGATAGTAAAGCACCTTAACATATAAATTATAAGAGAAATTAGTATAACCATTGTTAGAAAAAAATATTATCTCGAATTTATCTATTTAGTTCGCGTCTTTAATTGATTTTAATTTGTACTCATGAATATTGAAAAAGCAATATTTAACGCAGCCTTGACATAATAGACATTCTAATTGGTAAACTGGATGATTTTTTCTTTTTTGAAAAACATAGTAGTTTGGCTTATAATGTAATTGCGTTATGTTACTTTGCTTGGGTAAAGTTTTTATTTCGTGCGCTGGCCAAAAAGGTTTATTCTTTCTCTTTTTATAAGTTTGAAACGGAGTAGGAGGCTTAGCACTCTTTTGTTGGAGTGTAGCAGAAATAAATGTGTGCTCTCTTGTTAAAAAATCATCTAAAATACTTTATTCGCTTGTAAGTTCAATTGGAACACATCTTATTCAGATGAGCTCATAGTACGCCAGCCCAAACTATGAGCTTGGTTTAAGTATTTGTTGTCTATTCTTGCGCTGAAATATATCCCACTATTTGATCCGCAATCACAAGTATGAAAATTTACAATTTCTTTCGCGTGTAAAACAATAATATTGTTGTCGTTTAAGTATTCTACTGCCGATTCTAAATTACAATAATAAATAGTTTCACATTGTATTCGTGAAAGATGCATTATCCATGAACTAGTTTCTACATCATAATCAGAATAATATAAATATTCATTATTTATTGAAGGTGGACAATTCATAGGATCTTGGCCACCAGTTTCACTTAAATCCAAAACAACGTGATAACCGCAAGAGTGAATTAAAAAAATGAATATCGTAAAAATGGTCGATAAATATTTGATTTTAAGCATTTAATATTATTGGGTGAGCTAACTTTACAACAAATATAATGCCATATCAGTAACGTTACTTGTTTACTAAAAATAATAAGAGAAGATAAGTTTTATAATTGTTATATTATATGCTTTTTCTTTTTCAGAAAAACATACTAGTTTAGTTCGGGGCGTGTTTAAAACCGTTTTGTCCTCATGATTTCCGTTTCACTTCAATTGGCTTATAATGTAATTGCGTTATGTTACTTTGCTTGGGTAAAGTTTTTATTTTAGTGCGTTGGGAAAAAGGTTTATTCTTTCTCCTTTTAAAAGTTTGAATCGGAGTAGGAGGGGTAGCACTCTTTTGTTGGAGTGTAGCGGAAATAAATGTGTGTGATTTATTATGGAATTAATATCAATTATCACATAATTTTCAAAACATAAAACATATAAATTGACTACATTCGTCTGAGTCAAATATTAATTTAATTACATGAATAAAAAAGCTGAAATCGATAAGTTAATTGAAAGCGAATTTCAAAAAAAGAAAGAAAGAGTTTATTGGAATCATAATTATAAAGCTAGATTCTTAATACTCGATTTTGACTCTAACCAAGATAATATTGTACTTGATGAAAATCATACCATAAAAATGGGTGACAATGTTGATTTAGAAAGAATCTATAAAACTCAAAATAGCAATGGCTTTGAAAAAAATACATTTTTTTTAGACTTTAAATATACTGCAAATACTAAAAATGGAGAGAATTCTCAAACTGCATATAGAGAATTAGAAAAAATTAATTTTTTCTTTGAAGTTTTTTATGAGGGTGAAATAAAAATTAAGCAATTCCCTTTATATGGACAAATTAAGCAAGAAGGTGATTATAAATCAATGGGTTTGTATTCAGATAGTAAGGTTTTTGGTGGGTATGGTAAAAGATGTAGTTTTGGAGAAGATGAGATTAAAGGTTTAATTGAAAAATGGCAAAATTTTATTTCCATTGATGAGAGTGTAAATAAAACATTTAAAATTGCAAGAAATCGATTTCTATTTTCAACTCTTAAAAATTCTGATGAGGACAAATTGATTGATTTAATGATTGCTTTTGAAGCTTTCTTTTTAGATGTTACCGAGAAAAGTGAATTGAGTTATAAACTGGCATTAAGAGTTTCACGTTTCCTTGAAAATAATTATGACAATATGGAAGTATTTGATTTTATTAAGAAAGCCTACAATTTAAGAAGTAGTGTTGTACATGGTTCAAATACGAAATCAAATGAAATTACTTTCAAAGGGCAAAAACTTTCTTTAAAATCTGTTGTTTTTCAACTACATAAGTTCATGAGAGAAGTATTAGCTCTATACATTGTAAAATATAATAATATTACAATTTCAAATTTTATAAAAAAAATTGACGCAACGATTATAAATAATAAAAATAGTCTTATCTAAGATGATAGAATCTAGGCTTATTTTACATTAATTTATTATCTTTAACCTACTATGAACAATAAAGAATATATCATTTCAGAAATATCCATTTTAAAGTTACACGGAGAATACGATTATAAACTAGAACTAAAAGACAATAAACTAGTTATCGTTTCGGAAAATGGTATGGGTAAAACCACAGTCGTAAATATTATATTTTATGCTTTATCCAGACAATGGGAAAAATTAAAAGAATATGATTTTGAGTCGGTTAATATTAAAATAAATGATATCCCAGTCAATATTGTTCGTAAAGATCTGGTTGGATATACTAGGTTAAAAAGGAATCGTACTACTAGAAACATAAGACGATACCCACCTAAATATAGAAGAATTTTAGAAGATATAATTGAAACGAATTCTTTAGAAGATATATCTCGTATTAATTTAAATACGATAAAAAACCTTGCGATTGATAAAGGTTTAGAACCGGAGATGTTAATTGATTTTTTATCTGACCATGTGCAACATGGAGCTCAAAAAACTCTATTTGAAGAATTTGAAACAGAGTTAGATATATTAAAAAAATTTAATGAAAACACCCAAATTTTATACCTACCGACATATAGACGTATTGAGCAAGATTTAACTGAAATATTTCCTGATTTAGAAACTAATTTAGACACATTTAGAAGAAATAAAATTAGGCAAGAGAATGATAATCGTCCTTATTTAGAATTGGTTGATTTTGGTATGGATGATGTTGAGACAAAAATTAAAAATAGACTATATGAGTTAAACCAAAACTTGAATAATAGCTTAAAAAATAGCCTAACTGGAACTTATTTACAAGACATTATTAATAAAAAATATAAATCATATAATTTATCGAATTTCAAAAAAATTGACACAACAGATTTGAATGTCATATTAGGTAGAATTGATGATTCAATTTTATCTAAAACTGAAAAAGACCGTTTGCGTGAATTCGTAGATAGTAGAAAAGATTCAGGTTCGGTAAACCAAGATGATAAAATAGTAGGTCATTTCATTTCAAGCTTAATGAATATATATGATTTACAGCAAGAAGAAGAGAAAGATGTTGATGAATTTGTCAATATTTGTAAAGAGTATATGATTCATAAAGATTTTATTTATGACAGAGATGAATTAGAAATTAAAATTTCTTTAAAGAGAAATCAGAGACATATTAAGTTTAAAAACCTTTCTTCTGGTGAAAAACAAGTTGTTTCACTGTTTAGTCATTTACACCTCTCAAAAGAAAAAAAATATTTTGTTATAATTGATGAACCAGAATTATCATTATCTGTTTTATGGCAAAAAAGACTATTACCTGATATTATAAATTCTAATCTTTGTACGGGAATGATAGCCGTTACACATTCACCTTACATATTTAGAAATGAACTTAAACCTTATACTCATTCTTTGGAGGAGTTTAAATCAATTTCGATATGAGTTATTTAGACAAATTGTTAGAGTTAAGTGATGTTGAAGAAGGTGCCTTACTTGAATTTTTTTTACAATATAAGTTTGACAATAATGCTATGCATTATTTCTTTGAAGGATATGAAGATCCATCATTTTATAATAATACTATAAGCAATTATTTAAGATATGAATCTCACACATATAATGGTAGGGGTAAGTATAAATTATACTCGATTCATAATGATATAAATTGGGATAAATTTGATAAAAACAGAGTGTTATTGTTTACAGATAGAGATTATACCGAATTATTAGGTGAGAATTTATTAGAAGACATTAATATTTATGTAACGGATTATTACAGTATTGAAAATCATTTAGTTTGTGAAGAAATAGTGGAGAAAATACTAAAAGAAATATTTCATTTAACAAATACTGAACAAATTAATGAAATTTGTAAGAAGTTTAATGAGCAATATAATTCTTTTTTTAAAGGTTCATTATACGTGGCCGCTTGGATTATTTTTATGCGTAGAAGTGGTATAAAAATACATTTAGAGGATTTAGACTTTGGAAACTTATTCGATATTAGCGTTGATAATTTAAGGTTTAGTAGCAAAGGAGGAATGAATTATGCTTATTTAGAAAAAGTTACTTCTTCAATAACACCAACAAATTCAGAACCTGAAATACAGGAGATTATTAAAGAATTACGTTCTATCAACCCGAAATTAATAATTAGAGGAAAGTTTGAAATTTGGTTTTTAGTCCGTTTTATAACCAGACTTAAGGAACGTTTTGTGAAAAACAAAAACAAATTAAAGATTCAAACACATCTTAATACTTCTAATTGCATTGAAATACTTGGCGCTCGAGTTACACCTCCTAGAAGTTTAGAAGACTTTTTGAAAACAGCAGCACTAAGATTGAGTGTAGCATAATCTTTCTTGATATTTTATCATAAATTCAAATAAGATTTGTGAGTTGGCCAAACATGTGTTATGGCAAACTGAACGGAATGCAATGGAGAGAATTTGCGATAACTTATGTGCGCGTTGGGAGAGAAAGAATAAACCTTTTTTTGTGGGCTGGGAAAAATAATAACTTGTGCGTTGGCCAAGTGATGGCAAATTGCGTGTGATATTTAATTTTAGTTTCAAAATTTAATATTACAAAGCAATCTCAGGGATTGGCCGTGTGGCAATTTAGCATAACGGCAAATTATAAGAGAAATTAGTATAACCATTTAAGAAAAAAATATTATCTCGAAACTTTCTATTTAGCGCAGCCTTGACATAATAGACATTATAATGGTAAAGCAGATGCTTTTTTCGTTTTCAAAAAAACATACTGATTTGGCTTATAATTTATATTATGTTAAATAGAATAAGGTAGGAAATAGATCAAACTCGAAACAACAACTATAACAACCTACTAATCTACACCTTACCTAATTACGAATACTCAACTGTTATTGACACACCTTTACGTTATAACAAACTGTATTAGTATGCGCTAAAATATACTCTCGGTTAAAATCAAGTTATATATAATTAATCACAAAACAACAATACCACCATATCGACTAATTAGAAATAAAAAGAGATTAACAAATCTATTTCATAGCTTAACCAATTAAAACAGACGATTAACTTTAATAATTAAGCAGAATTCTCTATCTTTGATTAAAACTCATGTGTTATGAACCCTTCATTAACAGTCATTAATAAAAAATTTGTAGCGAAAATAATAGAAAACAACATTTTTTATATCAAATACAATGATAAAATAGCCCTGACAGTAAAAGATATAAAATTATCTTATA
>Ga0209292_1006765_pt1 | contig 11146 bp, 8 predicted proteins | sample GOMGulsemesocosm_2_FD_184634 | JGI IMG/M metagenome (GOLD analysis project Ga0209292, IMG submission 184634) | Methane-oxidizing microbial communities from mesocosms in the Gulf of Mexico - GOM9C Gulf of Mexico (SPAdes) (version 2) | ecosystem: Environmental > Aquatic > Marine > Cold seeps...
TACACGCTGTCCTGTATTTGGTGGCATGGTGAAAACTTATGATGATGCCAAAGCCAAATTAATTAAGGGGGTACAGCAAATTGTTCAAGTTCCTTCTGGCGTTGCAATAATTGCGGATAATTATTGGCAAGCACAGCAAGCCAAGAAGTTGCTCGTAATTACATGGGACTATGGTGATTTCTCCAAACAATCGAGCGACAAATTTCACCGCCAGTTTAAAGATCAACTTACCACAACAGGTAAGAAGATTGCAGATAAAGGTAATGTGCAGTTAGTGCTTAACAATGGCAAACAAGTAAGTGAGGGTATTGAACTTTCTACTGATTATCAGTTTTCATTAGTTGGGCATATGACAATGGAACCAATGAATTGTACTGTTGAGCTACAAGGTGATGAGTGTTCTATTTGGGCGCCAACACAGAACCCACAAGATGCAAAAAAATCAGCAGCGAAAACGTTAGGTTTTGAAGACAAAAACGTTAAAGTCAATGTAACTTATATGGGGGGAGGTTTTGGACGTCGTGCGCAAGATGATTTCATTATTGAAGCTTGTGAAGTCGCGAAGCGTTGTCAGTTCCCAGTTAAAGTTGTGTGGACTCGTGAAGATGATTTACAACATGATTATTATCGCCCATTGAATAACCAACAAATCAATGCATGTATTTCAAAAGGAAAGATAACTGGCTGGCAACATAAAGTGGCTACGTTATCAACTTCGCCATATCACTTTAGTTTAGAGGATAGAGATAAAGATGCTGGTGACTGGGTAGCTTATGGTGGTAGTGAGAGCAGTTTATATCAAATAGAGAACTTTCAAACACAGTTACATTTAACAAAATCGCCAATGCCTGTAGGTATCCTCCGCGGCATTAGTCATGGCTATATCAATTTTGCGATTGAAAGCACTATTGATCAGCTGGCGTTAGCGGCGAATATTGCTCCGATAACTTTTAGACAAAACCATATTATTGAAGCACGCGCTTTAAAAGTACTTAGTTTATTAGAAGAAAAAGTTCATACCTTAACTCTGAAAAAGGACCAGTTTATTGGTGTTGCTTTTGGCCATGAAAAAGCCACACAAGGGCCTTATCAATATTATAACGCAGCCATAGCCATCGTTCGAAAAACACCATCAGAGGTGATTATAGATAAAGTGATGTTGGTATTAGATCATGGACAAGTAATTAACCCAGATGGGTTGTTAGCACAAGCGCAAGGCTCGGTGATTTTTGCTTTGGGTATTATGTTTGGTGATAAATTAGAGTTAAAAGAAGGGCGGATCATACAAAGTAATTTTTATGATTATTCAGTACCTAGGCTAAGCCAATCTGTAGACGTTGAAATTACGACCACAGGAAATCATGACTGGTCAATGGGGGTAGGAGAAAAGCTACAAGGTACTATTCAACCGGCTATTGCCAATGCAATTTTTGCAGCCACAGGTAAGCGGATTACTTCATTACCTGTAGATTTATCAGAAATAGCAAGTGAGGCAATCAAAAAGCAAAATAGTGTTCAAAATAATAATCATAATGAAGAGGTGGAAAATGCTTAACTTAACGATCAATGACCAAGTGATAACTACTGATTTAAGCCCTGATACTCCATTACTTTGGTTATTACGTGATGAACTTCAATTAACGGCAACTAAATTTGGTTGTGGACAAGGGCAATGTGGCGCCTGTACGGTACATTTAAACGGGCAAGCTTTACGCTCTTGTATGTTACCTATAGGCACTATTGGTGAAGCACAAGTGACAACTATGGAAAATGAAACTAGTACCGAAATGCAGGCATTGCAAGCTGTATGGGCAGAGCAGAATATACCTCAATGTGGTTATTGTCAGGTAGGCCAGTTGATGTCGGCATCTGCATTATTAAAATTCAACAACCAACCCAGCAATCAAGATATTGAATTAGCAATGTCAGGTAATATTTGTCGCTGTGGCACTTATCAAAGGATCAAAAAAGGTTTAGTAGATGCCGCTGAAAAGTTGGCTACAGAAGTTAAATAAAAAGTTTTACAAAGTGTATTAACTTATTAAATACCCTTGTAAACACATTTTGTTTAACGTCTAAATTATTAATAAAGCAAAACTAGCTTGATGAGCATTCATTTAATTTTATTTACCCTAGGTAAAATTAGTGCCCTTCCTATATTAGGGAGCAGGTAATTCAAATTGCAGCGAGTAAACCCACTATAGAATTCGACCAAGCACTTAATCATAAATAGACACAAAAAAGCCCTCACAGAAGTGAGGGCTACTTCTCTTCAAACTAAGGAATGGTGCTGACTGCCGGAGTCGAAGTACCAAACTTGTTTAGCTACTGATTACAAGGTCGCTACGTAGTATATAAAGCCACGGGTTATGCGGATTAAATATTTGAATAATATATTGAAATACAATAATAGAACTGTAATTGTACAACTCTGTATAAAGCACTACTTATATGATTTATTTTGGGATGTTACTTTTAGATTACGTTGATTAATTAATTTATTGACTAACTGAACGGGGATGGTTTTGTCATACTTGATCTCAACATCAGGTTTTACTGGACTATGGTTTTCACCACCTTTCGGTCTCTCAAGATAAAAGAATGGACTAACCACTGAGAGTTTTGAGTTTGTTAATATTGTTGCTTGAGTTCCGCCAGTTTGACCGCTTTTTCCGCCCGTCGCTTCACCAACTAGCTGGCCGAATTGATGATCTTGAACAACATTAGCAAAAAGTATTGATGATGAATAAGTAAAGTCACTAATTAATACCGACACGTCACCTGTGAATTTTTTAACGTTGTTGTCAACTTCTCTGAAACTATTTTCGCTTTCAATTATATCCCCAACATTATTACCGCTACGAGCTCGACCTTCTAACACTTTGAATTTGTTATTGCTACCTGTCCTCCATGTTCTATCTGCAATATAAGGTAATATGCCGTCAATCCAAATAGCGTCATCTCCCCCTCCATTTTCGCGGATATCTATGATTACATGCTGAATGTTGTTCTGCTCAATTGTTGTAAAAGTATTGTGTAGAAACTCAATAACATCCTTATATTCAGCCCCCCAACTGAAGGTGTTCATCGTAATTAGCGCATTATTTTTGTCTAGAATTTCAAATTTAAATTCTTCAGAAAAAACATTATTAAGATTGAATTCAGTCTGGCTCGCGGCAAAATATTTCGTTTGCTGCTGATCATATTTATTTAATGTTAAATCAAATGAATCAAAGTTACCGTAATATAGCCAAATGTACTCAGCAAAACGCCTTTGTAATAATGCTTTTCTAAATCGCTCAGTATCACCATTAGTTCTCTGTATAAGTGGTGTGATAAAGTCACTAGTTTTCTGTCCATTAATATAGGTAATTTCACTTCCGCGATATTCGCTATATTTTCCGTTTGCTTGAGATTTAATTACTAATTTTTCTTGCTCAAAAATCACTTCAAAAGGAAATAATCCACCACCGTTTTTAATGTGTTGATTCGCCATTGTTTTTAGCTTGTTAAAAGTAATTGTCGTATGACCGTCATTTAATACACTATTAAATACCGATACTTTTTTCCAAAACTCCAGTACTGAAATAGGCTTGGTAATACTACTTTTTAGCTTTTTAACATCTGCATAAAAAGCGTCAACATCATTTACTGTATAAGAAAGTTGTGGATGTGTTTTATCAAGAAATGTTAACCATTGATCTAAATCTTGGCTAACCTGCTCTGGCTGTAACATGGTATCCAAATACTCTTCTGCCTTAGAAATTTTGTTAAAACAGCTGAAGAAAATGATTAATGCCAATACTATATATTTGTTCATGAGTGTCCTTTAAAGGTCATTTTTACGTCAGCCAAAATCATACCTAAAAGAACAAAAAAAAATTCAGGAAAACGCTTGGAAAATCCTTGGAAAACCCATTGAATAAAAATACTCTTATTATTCAATGGGTTGGTTAGGGGTTAGTTTTATGATTTCTGATTCATTATTTTCTCTAAACGAATAAGTACACATTAACCGCACTTTACTACACTTTAAAAAGCCAACATGACCTTCATAAGATAAATTGTCATTAAGCAATCTTTTACTATTCAAATCAAATATTTTAAATTTATTATCTGTAGCCAAAATAAGTGTGTCATTGTCCCAAATGTCCCAAAAGGTATTAAACTTAATATTCATATCTTCAAAGATTTTTTCAACAACGCCTGTTTGTAAATCTTTTTTCCAGAAGCCTTTTTCATGAAATTTTGTAAAAAATAATTTGCCATTTGATTGCCGCGCAGAGAAAGCGTTAACATTTAACTCAGTCATTTTAAGTGTAAACAAATCAAGTGATTTTAATGTCCAGTACTCTTTATTCCCTTCTGAAAAAAGTAACTTTCCGTCATCTGAAATACTGAAATTAAACACTTCATGTTGTTCCTTTGATAACCACTCTATTTCTCCTAAATTAAGGTCATAGCGAAATAAGCGTTTTTTGGATAAGCCATATAAGGTATTAGTTTCAACTGAAAACTCAAGCTCTCTAGCATGTGCAGGTAAATTCACATTTTTATGTTGCTTAAAGCCTTGTTCTGTTTGTTGCCAAAGCTTTTCTTGGCCTGAGCGATCAGAAAGAAAGTACAAGTCATTGTTAGGTCCAAACATTGCGTTAAAATCATAATAAGGACTGGAAATTAATGGCTGGATGGAGAATTCATCATCTGGGTTTTTATTTAAAGTCCAGATCGCATTTGTTATTCGGACTTTTTTAATCGTATATAAATTATCTAAAGCAACTACAGGGTAATTACAAGAAAAGTTTATGTGAGCCAGTTTAGTTTTTTGTTTAAGCTCAATATCATAAGACCATAATAATTCTTCTTTATCACAGTACACCAGTTTCTTGTTGTTTAACCAGCCTACCCTATCAATTAGATAAGGGATCTCAAGTATGAATTCTGATTGGTTATCTTTGGTATTAACCAAAACAATATGACTCTCTTGCCACAGCACATTTCGAACAACCGCTAAGCGCTTTCCATCAGGAGATAATGAAAAGGCATAGTCTCCTCTACCTGAAGATGTAGGCGAGGTAATGCTGCGTTCAAATAGTGTTCTTATATCTAATTGATACACTTTAAATGGATCTGTTAACGCATTTGCACGAGAGAAATAGATATGATTTCCATCCTTTGAAAAAGCAGTAGTTGACCAAAAGCCTCCTTTACCACAATCAGTTATTTTTTTTCTTTCACTAGATTCAAGGTTAAATGCACTAAAATCAATTAACCATACTTCGCACTGTAGATTTGTTTGTTTATGAAAAACTATTTGTTTAGCATCTTGAGAAAACACCGGTGAACCAAAGTAATACTCCCCACTAGCGGTTAACACTTGCTTTCTCCCGGAATTTAAATCTTGAACAATTAAAGACGGTTTTGCATTAGGTGATTTATTTACATAGGCTAACCAACGGCCATCGCTGCTGACATCAAACTCGTCCTCCCTACCTGCCTCGTGAGAAAGCACTTCATAGTCTGCAAAAGAGTAAATATCATTTTTTTTAATGGCTACACTCTTGTTGAAATTTTTTAATGAGTCGGTCATAAATAAGAAAGCAACAAGGATGGCTATGATTACCGGCCAAACCCATAGCTTGCGTATTGGACTAGTAGCTTTCTGCATGCTTTCAGTAGTAGTGTTTGTGTTAAAGTCTTTCGATTTTGGGGAGGACTTATCTATTGATAGTGACTCTGCTTTTAAACTTATTGAACTGTGGGGATTTTGATGAACACCTTGTGTGAAGTATTCACCTTCGATAACTTCAACCAGTTGTGTATAACGATAACCACGTTTAGGTATAGTGACGATTATTTTCTTTCCGTTTTGACCACAACCAATTAGTTTTCTAACTTCAGATATGACGGATGAAATTGTACTCGCATCTTTATGTGTCGTGCCCCAAACCTTTAGCAATAACTCATCATAACTAATTGTTTTTTCAGGGGCGGATATTAATGTTAATAAACACTTATTTACTCGAGATGGAAGTTGTTGTTTTCTTCCATCGTTGTAGATCAGTTCTTGGCTATCTGGAATAAACGTCCAACTTTCGGATTTATACACTGTCATTTAGGAAGAATATGATTTATAGGTAATTAAAGAATTATCCTATAAATACCTGTTATTTCAAAGAGGATTATTGCAATAACATGCAGTAATTACCTTAACTTAATTTAATAGAAAATTAGTAGTAGCTAATAAGTTAAGGTCATTCTTAAAAAGTCGCCTGTTTTGTCTCTTAATTACTAGATTATGTTGTTGATCTCAGTAATACCTCTTTTTCTCCTTTGATATTGTGAATGTTTTTAGAGAAAAAAATCGATGATATATTGGCTACACGCTTAAGTTTTTTTACGCATTCAGGAGCCCACTCTATTTCTGAGTATATCGCTTCACAGCATATAATACCTGTAGGTTCAAAGTCATTATGGTAAATAAAGTCTAATAATGAATATATATTTTTTTGTTCAAAATATGTTTTATTAAAACAACTTGTTGCTGGGTTAGACCTTGCCTTATTAGCTTTTAATGATTCATGGGTAAGAATATAATCAAAGTATTCAGGGTAATCGGAACGACTTAAAGTATCACCATAAGTAAATTGATTTTCATGATCAAAACCACCTATCTTAACTATTTCAGAATAGTCACTATTAAAAACCCATAAACTAACCCTGTGAGATTGTTTGATTTCTTTTTTGATAGTTTGACAAATAGCCGTTAGTTTTTGTTTTATAGATAGCTTTGGATTGCTGATAGCAATTGATAGTTTGTTAAACGCATCCATATGATTACCTACTTACTTAGTGGTTATATGGTGATATTTTACCCCAAATCAGTGTGCAACAAAAGCGTACACTGTAGACTCTAAGGTATGATTGTGTTGTTTTATTGTAATATAAAACAGAGTCACCAAATAGCAATTTTAAGCTAACTTAATTATAGAGTTACTTAATCTTTAACCCAGCAAACCAGTTTGATAATAATCCATCTGTTTTATCTTTTATTGATAAACAAGCTACGGCAATTATAAGCTAAACCAATTGCTATTAATGGTGTTAATACTCAGCTCTGATTTTTCAACATCAACTTATTTACCCTAGGTAAAATTAGTACCCTTTCTTTATTCGAGACCTGATAATTCAAAATGGTGTGTATTTCGTGCCGATTAACGCCTTGGTATCACAGGATTAAATCACGTATAGGGTGCAGAATAGGTGAAGTAGGGGAGTATATTGGTGCTAGTGAAACCCATTATAGAATTCGACCAAGCACTTAATCATAAATAGACACAAAAAAGCTACTTAGTGTATGTGAATTTACTATTTTATACCCATTAACTGCATGAATAATATATTGAAAAAAACAATCCCCTCTCTCTGTAAAATTCAATTTATTGCATATTCATAGGCGAACATCCTACTAGTTTTAATGAATACAAAACGTTTTCCACAAGTAGCTCGGTATCTTTGTATAGTAGCCTTTACTTATAAGGTTATAATTAATCATGAGACCTTCTTTTATCAGCAAATAAAATAAATGTGGCAATGAGAATTATCGTACCGCCTGCAATGGCCCACTCATCTAATTTATCACCAAAATATATTGTACCAATAGCTGACGCGATGATTAGCTTTATAAAATCAATGGGAAGTAAACGGCTTGCTTCAGCTAAAGAGAATGCTTTAACCATGCTATATTGGCTGACACATATTCCTACTCCCATCAACAATAAATAAGGTAACTGGGTTAAAGAGGGCGTTGTCCAATCTAACATGGCCATAATTGCACTCAGTGGTAAGAGTAGAATAAAAGGAAAAATCATTACCTTATGCGGTCCATCAATAATTGATAATTGTTTTACCGCAATGAAAGCAATTGCAGTCATTATTGCTGCCAGAAATGCTGCTAGCACACCTGCGAAATCACTACTCATGGCCGGCCTTAAAAGCACCAGCACACCAATTAAACCTAGGGTAAGAGAAATAATCTTTGCTTTTGTTATATTTTCTTTCAAAACCATATAAGCAAAAACACTTGCAAATATCGGTGCGGAAAATGTAATTGAAACAACCAGTGTTAGTGGGATAGTTGATAAAGAGTAAAAAATTGCGATTCCCCCTCCGAAGGCAGCGATTGTCCTTATCAGATGTAAATTTAACTGTTGAGTGTCGAATAATCGAATTTTCTTTTTAATAATTAAAGGGAAAACAAAGACTAAAGCTAGAAAATTCTTGAAAAACAATAATGTGTTTGTTGATAGCTCTTCACTTAAAAGCCTTACTGTAGCGAGCATAATAGAATGTGATATAGCGTACACAGTCATATAGAAAATTGCTTTCTCAACATTATGACTTTTCATTATTAGGTTCACATTTTCAATTAAATAATAAAAGTGACTATATATTTTTCATGAAATGGAATTAATATAGGAATAAGAAACTCATTTATTCTATTAAGGAAAAAATATGAGGAGAGAAAATGATAAATTTCATTTTATGTATGTCTTTCATGAAGTTGTTAATCATGGCTCTTTTACCAAAGCGGCTGAATCATTAAATATGACGACATCATCTGTGAGTAAAGCCGTTAACCAGTTAGAAAAGTCGCTGAATGTAAAGCTACTTAACAGAACAACTAGAAATCAGAATTTAACAGACAGCGGCCTTCTATACATGGGGTACGCTCGGCAATTACTGACACAATTCAAGGAGATGGAGCAACAAGTTCAACATCAAAATGTAGAGCCAACAGGTTTTTTAAGAGTCGCAATGCCAACTGCATTAGGACAATTTTTCTTATCACCTAAACTTCATGAGTTTATTAAGTCTTATCCAAAAATAAATATCGAATTGATATTGAATGAAGCCATTGTTGATGTCGCTAGCCAAGGTTATGATTTAGCAATCCAGTCTGTAGAGCCACCTTTGCAGTCTTCTCTTTATTCTACAAATATTGGTACACACAAACAAAAACTAGTAGCAACGCCAGAGTTCATCGAGAGTCATGGATTTATTTCCTCTCCTAAGCAATTAAGCTCTTTAAATTTACTGAGTTACAAAGGCCCACAAATATCAATGGTATGGTCATTTAATCGAAATGGAGAGAACGTCGAAGTAACGCCTAGCCCAATATTTAGCAGTAATAGTTACTTCTCGCTCTTGCAAGGGGCAAAAAATGGTATTGGTGTCGCAAATTTATATCAGTATATGGTGGATGACGAAATAGAAAAAGGTAACCTAATTGAGTTGTTGCCTGATTGGCATCAATCCTCTCGAGATCGTTATGCTGTATATCAACAGCGTAGAGATTCTTCACTCAAACTAGATCTGTTTATTCAATTTTTAATGTCATTATTTGATTAGCTTTTCTTTTAAGGAAAAACTGAATGTCTTTTCCCTTAGTTAATTGAAGTAATAGAATTGGGTAAAATTCTACTCATATTAAATTGTTAAGAGTAGAGAAAAATGAAAAAAATAATACTTATTTTCACATTACTTATTATGCATGCCTCCGCATTTTCAAGTACTGAATATGAAACTACAACCGCAAAATTTAACCTTCCTGATGGGTGGGCTTTTGGTGAAGTCGTTGGAGTTGTAGAAAATAATCACGGTCACAGATATATTTTTAACCGAGGGGAGCATCAATTATTAGAATTTAATAAGAATGGTGATTTTATCAAGGAAATTGGTGAAGGACAATTCGTAAAACCGCACGGATTAAGGTTAGATCGACATGGTAATATTTGGACCACGGATACAGAAACCCATTTAGTACAAAGGTTTGCTCCTAGTGGTCAAGTCACTATGGTACTAGGCATGAAAAACAAAGCTAGTGAGGGTTGGTATGATAGAGGCTATAACCTCGTCTTATTGAATAGCCCTCATGATGTTGCCTTTGATAAATCTGATAATATTTTTGTAGTCGACAAAGGAAATCACCGCATAGTAAAGTTTAATCCAGACGGCTTATTACTTAAAGCATGGGGGAAAAAAGGCGATAAAAAAGGTGAGTTTAACTTTGCACACTCCATTGTTATTGACAAAAGCGATAGGGTGTTAATTGCTGATAGGGAGAATAAGCGCATTCAACTTTTTGACCTTAATGGAAATTTCATAAGTCACTGGACTGATTTGGGCTATCCATATGTATTGGTTTTATCCAACGACTCTGTATGGTTTACTGATGCCCGCCATGAGCGGATCCAGCAACTCGATTTAAATGGAAATTTATTAAAAACAATTCAAGGTAAAAAAGGCAGGGATTTGACGCAATTTGGATTTGCTCATGGGCTTCATGTAACTGAGCAAGAGCACCTCATTGTTACACAAGTATTGAACTGGAGTGTGTTACTGCTTAAGCCTAAAACTTAGACGTTCGAGTCAGTAAGTTAATAACTTTTTTAGTACTTTAATCGTTAATTGATGCACTGCTTTCTTTATATATTTATTCCGAAGTAACTGCTAGTAGTAAAACACTAGCATTACATACAAAGGTATGAAAAAAATATGCCGCATTTCATCATGGACTGCTCTGAAACTGTCCTAAATTTTTATGAACAAAAATTTATTTGTGAACAAATTCACTTAGTCGCTTTGAACACTGGCTTGTTTAATGAGAGTGACATAAAAATTAGGCTCAATCCATTCAAAACATATTCAGTTGGTAATAATGAGGAAGAGTTCATCCATGTCTTTGCACACATAATGCAGGGACGTACGGCGGTTCAAAAAGCAGACCTATCCAAGAAAATAGTATTAAAACTTTCCTCGATGTTCCCTAGTATTCAAAATGTAGCTATGAATGTAACTGAGTTCGAAAAGGCTACTTATTGCAATCGCGCCATGCTAAAAGTTATCGAATAACGATAGTAACTTTAATTTCAGGTCTAGGGTAGTCAGTTACTCTGAATTTTCACGCCATACCCTTTAAAATGCACCCATTATGTTAGGGGAGGTCAGCATACAAAAACATAGAGGTATAATAGTCTTGATTTTATATTTGCTTGGGTAGCTAGGGTTATTACTTGTGCTAAAACCCAGTTCTGATTTTTACACCATCGATTAATTTACCCTAATTTCAATTTTGCCCTAATAG
>Ga0209292_1006766_pt1 | contig 11144 bp, 10 predicted proteins | sample GOMGulsemesocosm_2_FD_184634 | JGI IMG/M metagenome (GOLD analysis project Ga0209292, IMG submission 184634) | Methane-oxidizing microbial communities from mesocosms in the Gulf of Mexico - GOM9C Gulf of Mexico (SPAdes) (version 2) | ecosystem: Environmental > Aquatic > Marine > Cold seeps...
TTGAACCTTAAATATTGAAACATTAATATTTTACTTAATGTTTCAATTATCAATTCAACTATCTATGCAACTATCAATTCAACTATCAATTCGGTAATCGCATCAATCTAGCGATCAATGAATAGCTATAGGGTTAACTATTAAGGGCGATACACTTTTACGTTTTTGAAACCATTATCAAGTAAGTACAGTGCTTGTAGTTTACTCATCACACCATGATCACAATAAAGTAAGTAATCTTTAGACATATCTAAGTCGCCAAATTGCGTGGCAAGCTTATAAAATGGAATGTGTTTCACTTCTACATTATCTAAGTCTAATGGTTTATCTTCTTCCTCTTCTGGACTACGGATATCAAGAACCACAGCATTGGTAGGAATGTCTTCCACAAGGTCTACCGCGCGAATTTCTTCTTCCGATTCTTTACCAATATCACGAATATCATAAACACGTGTCTCGCTGATAACCTTATCTAAAATATCGAAATTGAAGTTACCTTCCTCTTCTTCAACTTTAGATAAAACCGCTTTAACTGTTGGTTTTTTCGAAATAACACCACAGTATTCAGGAATAGTCTTGGAGAACTCTTCTGTGCCAATTTTACGTGCTATATCGATAATATCTTGTTTATCATAAGCGGCTAATGGACGTAAAATTAAGGTATCTGTTACGCGATTAATCACGTTTAAGTTAGTCAATGTTTGGCTTGAAACTTGACCTAAACTCTCACCTGTAACAAGCGCTTGAATTTTACCTTTTTCAGCTATTTTAGTTGCTGCACGTATCATCATGCGTTTTAACACAACACCCATCTGGCTGTTTTCAACATTTTCTAAAATTTCACCTACAACAGGTTCAAAATCTACGGCAAAGAATTTTACTTTGTGTGATGCACCAAACTTGTTCCACAAATAATAACTAATTTGCTTAACACCCACCTCATGAGCTGAGCCACCAAGGTTAAAAAAACAATAGTGAGTACGAGCACCTTTTTTAATCATTTGGTAGCTAGAAACGCCTGAATCAAAACCACCTGACATTAGTGACAGTACATCTTCTTGAGTCGCTATAGGGAAACCACCAAGACCAATATGGCGCTGGGTTACAATAAACAAATCTTTGTTTTTTATTTCTAAATGAATAGTAATATCAGGATTTTTTAACTTAACTTTCGCACTTTCAACATTCTGGTTTAAACCGCCACCAACATATTGCTCAACTTTTAATGAGTTAAAATCGTGGTCACCTGTACGTTTAGCACGAACACAAAAGCTCTTGTTTTCAATTGATTGGGCATGAACTGCTAACGTTTTTTCAAAAATATCATGAACATCAACAAATTCCGTTTGTTGAACTTCTAGGAACATAGGGATGCCAGGAATGCACTTTAATGCTTCGACTAAACGTTCACGGTTTTCTGGTGAATTGTCTTTGGTATTTACTTCAATATTGTCCCAGTTCATACGTGTAGTGACTTGTTCGTCAATACGGCGTAAAACATTTTTAACGCTCGACTCTAATATTTTAGTAAAACGTTTACGAACGGGGCGAGATTTAATAGTGATCTCGGATTGAAGTTTAACGATAAATTTCATCGGTTATAACCTAAAAAAGACAAAGAAATAATGGCGCGCATTGTACACTATTCGTCTGCCTTTTTTAAGCTTTTAACGTTAAGTCTCGAAATTACCGCTAAAGTACTGCTTTCTAATCTTTTGTAATACCTATTCGTTCAGTTTCTTTTGCTTTACTTTGGTTAATAGCAATTTCAACTCGTCGATTACGACGTCGGCTATGATTGAGATAGTGGCATTGGTATTAGGTAATCCACACATTGCCTGCTATTCCTTGGTAATGCCTATTCGTTCGGTTTCTTTTGCTTTACCTTGGTTAATAGCAATTTCAACTCGTCGATTACGGCGTCTGTTAAGGGCATTAGTATTAGGCACTAAAGGACGGGTATCAGCATGCCCTGCGACCACCAAACGTGCAGGGTCAAAATTAGGTACCTTAATCAATTGATGCGCGATTGCCACTGCACGCTTACTCGATAGATCCCAATTAGAAGAAAACAATTCAGAATCAACACCACGGTTATCAGTATTACCTGATACCATGATTTCACCTGGTACGGTATTTAATAACTCGCCAATCTCGTGAATGATAGGCCAAAACTTAGGTTGCAAAAAAGCAGAACCCGATGGGAATGAGCCATTTTCTCGTATACGAATAATGACTTGTTGTCCTAAAGACTCTAACTCTATCGCACCATCTTGAATTTGTTGTTCAAGTTGCTCGGCAATTTTCTTCACTAACTCGTTTACTTGCTCTTGAGCTGCTTCTTCCATATCTTGCTTAGCTTGATCTAACGCTTGTTGTGATAATGCGTCTTCTGTGTTTTGAGACTGTCCACCACGTTCAGTGCCCCGTTGCTCTTGTCTGCCACCCGCAGAAGTTTCATCACCTGCTTGAAATTCAAGCATTTGTTGAGTCATTTCCATTGTTTGTTGCTGAATAACTTCAATAGGCGTTGGCTCCGGTTTTCCCGGTCGAAACTCTTGGGCTATGATACTTGTGCCTTTAGGAATATCCTTTACTTCAATTTTATTTTGTACACCAAAGGCAAACTTCATAGAGCCGGCAATTTGCTTAAACTTCAAAACATCCATTTCAGAAAAAGATAAAAGTAGTACAAAGAAACACATCAACAGCGACATTAAGTCGGCAAAGGTTCCCATCCACGCGGGTAATCCAGGAGGTGGGCACTTACACTTTTCTTCAGACATAAGTTACTCCCGCTACTCTTCTGTGGTATCGACTTTTCTTTTACCTTCAGCTAGATAATTTCTTAACAAGCCTTCAATAACACGCGGATTTTGACCATCTTGAATACCAAGAACAGCATCAAGTACTAATTCTTGATTCATTTTCTCTTCGGCCATGCGGAGTTTTAATTTTGAAGCAATTGGAATAGCGATAACATTGGCTAGAAATGCGCCGTAGAGAGTTGTTAATAGAGCAACCGCCATCGCGGGACCAATGGACTTAGGATCATCCATGTTAGACAGCATGGCAACCAAGCCGATTAACGTACCAATCATGCCCATAGCAGGGGCAACATCGGCAAGAGCCATCATCATATTTGAGCCAGTTTCGTGCCGCTCTGTGGTTAAGTTAATGTCCTTTTGCAAGGTTGCTCGAACAACATCGGCATCATGACCATCAACCAACATATCAACCCCTTTTTGCATGAAAGGGTTAGTTATTTCAGCCTCCTCTAACGCTAAGAAGCCCCCTTTACGTGCAGCATCGGCCATATCAACGGCTTTTTCAATTAACTCTTCAGGCTTTTCCAGCTTGAACATAAAGGCTTTAGCAATTATTTTACCAATACCAAAAAACTGTCCTAAATTGTAGTTAGATAACACGATAAAAAGTGAACCACCAAAAACAATAATGACAGATTGGGTATCAGCGAACATCATAATGTCACCAGATAATACCATCGCCATCGCCAATAAACCGATGGCACCCACAATACCAATTAACGTAGCTAAATCCACTGAACTCTCCTAAAAACAAACTAATCACGTTTTAGCACTAATCCATATAAGAAAGTGCTCAACTCTTTATGCGCCTTGATCTAATTTCCTAGCTTAACTCTGAAACTGCATCTTCAGATGGAACGGGTATAAGACCGTACTTCAATAAAAGAATAGTACATTATGTAAAAACTATTCGCTATTAACTAACGAATAATTCACTAATAATAAAAGACCTACATAAGTTTATTATCGCCCGTAGTGTCAATAACTTAACCTTAATGATAAAATATTTATTGAACAAGACTTGAAGTAGGTCAATTGACCTAGGTTGCAACCTAAGGTAAGTTTGCCGCAATTAATTACCTCCTCAGTGTTTAGAGTATAAATCATGGCTAAAAAGAAATTAGAGAACCTATCTTTTGAAGAATCATTAAGTGAACTTGACACTATAGTGCAAAGTTTAGAGCAAGGTGAATTGAGCTTAGAAGAATCAATGTCACTTTTTGAGCGTGGCTTAAATCTGAGCCAAATAAGTCAGGTAAAATTACAAGCTGCTGAACAAAAAGTCCAAATTCTGCTCGATAAAAACGGCAACACACAGTTAACTGATTTTGATAGCAGTACAGGCGAAGGTTAATGACAACTTTGACTTCTTATGAGCATTATCAACAGCGTATTAATAACTTTTTAGCTGCTAAGCTTGAAAACCTTACAACTAATGACCCTAAGCTGCTAGAAGCCATGCGTTATGGGCTACTTATTGGCGGAAAACGTATGCGCCCTTATTTAGCCTATATAACAGGTGAAGCAATATCAGCAAATTTAAATGACATTGATGCTGTTGCTGGTGCTTTAGAATGTATTCATGCTTATTCGTTATTGCATGATGATTTACCCGCAATGGATGATGATGATCTTAGACGTGGCAAGCCCACTTGTCATCGTGCTTTTGATGAAGCAACAGCAATATTGGCTGGTGATGCACTACAGACCTTAGCTTTTGATATTTTAGCTAACCATACCTTTTCCATAAGTCTCAGCTCATCTAAGACTCCTATACAAGTTAAGCTTATTCAGCAATTAGTTCGCGCTTCTGGTTACCAAGGTATGTGCGGAGGACAAGCACTTGACTTAGCCGCAACAGATAAAGTAATTCCACTAAGTGAATTGGAAATTTTGCATTCCCTTAAAACGGGAGCCTTATTAGCCGCATCTGTTTTGATGCCAGCAGAATGCAGTGAGCAAGTCACCCTTGAACACAAACAGATACTCAGTGATTACGCGCAGCTTATTGGCCTGGCTTACCAAGTACAAGATGATATTATTGATTTAACATCAACTGAAGAAGAGCTAGGTAAACCTGTCGGCTCTGATCTAGCAGCGAACAAAAGTACCTATCCTTCATTGCTCGGTTTACAAGGCGCACAAGACAAAGCAGAAAACTTATTACAACAAGCGCTTCAAGCTTTGGCTAGATTACCTTACAATACCCAATCTTTAGCAAATTTTGCTACCTTTATTGTTAAGCGCAGTCATTAAGTTTACGACTGAGCACGAACTTTAAACAAAATAATAATTACCGATAGACAAACTATGACTACAAACCTTACTGACTACCCACTACTCTCTCAGATTAATATACCAGAAGACTTACGCAGTATGCCGCAAGATCAGCTGACACGTATTAGTAATGAGCTACGTAGTTTTTTATTAAATTCAGTGAGTAAAAGTAGCGGACACTTTGCATCGGGTTTAGGCACCATTGAGCTTACCGTTGCCTTACATTATGTATATAACACTCCTTTTGATCACCTACTATGGGACGTAGGGCACCAAGCCTACCCGCATAAAATTTTGACTGGCCGACGTGACCAGCTGCACACCATTAGACAAAAAGATGGTTTACACCCTTTCCCTTGGCGTGAAGAAAGCGAGTATGACGTATTAAGCGTGGGTCACTCAAGTACGTCAATATCTGCCGCTTTAGGTTTAGCTGTCGCGGCTGAAAAAGAAGCTAAAAATCGGAAAACTGTTGCGGTAATTGGCGATGGTGCAATGACCGCTGGCATGGCGTTCGAGGCATTAAATCATGCCGGTGACATCAACAAAGATATGCTTGTTATCTTAAACGATAATGAAATGTCCATTTCACAAAATGTTGGCGCGTTAAATAACCATTTGGCGAAAATGCTTTCTGGTAGTTTTTATACAGGTCTACGTGAAGGTGGTAAAAAGATTCTAGGTAATATCCCCCCTATTAAAGAATTAGCAAGTCGCGCAGAAGAACATCTAAAAGGCATGGTAGTACCGAGTACCTTTTTTGAGGAACTTGGCTTTAATTACATAGGCCCAATTGATGGTCATGATGTTAATGGCTTAGTTGATACGATTAGCAATATGCGTAACCTAAAAGGTCCACAGTTACTGCATATTGCCACTAAAAAAGGCAAAGGTTATCAGGCGGCTGAACAAGATCCTATTAAGTATCATGCTGTACCAAAATTTAACCCTGAAGATACAAATTTACCGAAAGCAAAACCAAGCTTACCTAGCTACTCAAAAATTTTTGGTGACTGGTTATGTAAAACAGCTGAAGTAGACAGTAAGCTAGTTGCAGTTACCCCTGCCATGGCTGAAGGCTCTGGCATGGTTGAATTTAGCCAACGTTTTCCTGCACAATATTATGATGTGGCTATCGCAGAGCAACATGCAGTAACTTATGCTGCAGGACTTGCTATTGGTGGCCTAAAACCAGTGGTTGCTATTTATTCGAGTTTCTTACAACGTGGTTATGATCAATTCATTCACGATGTGGCTATTCAAAATTTACCGGTAATGTTCGCCGTCGATCGCGCAGGCATTGTTGGTGCCGATGGTGCAACTCATCAGGGCGTGTTTGATTTAAGTTTTTTACGCTGTATTCCAAATACGGTTATCATGGCGCCATCAAATGAGCGTGAATGTCAGCTCATGCTTAATACAGGCCATAAATTAAATGGTCCAAGTGTTGTTCGCTACCCTCGTGGAAGCGGAACCGGTGAAGCATTACCAAGTGTTGATGAAACAATTGAACTGGGTAAAGCGGTAACCATACTTAAAGCTAATATCTTAGAAAGCAAAGATAAAACAATTGCCATATTAAGCTTTGGCTCTATGCTTGGCGAAGCGAATAAAGCAGCTGTAGAACTTAATGCAACACTTGTAGATATGAGGTTTATCAAACCTCTTGATGAATCCCTTATTGATGAACTTAATGCTAGCCATGATATTCTTGTGACGATAGAAGATAATGCAATTGCTGGTGGCGCTGGCTCAGGTGTGAATGAGTACTTACTAGCACAAGGTAAAGCGGTTAAAATTCTCAATATAGGTGTTGCTGATCATTTTGTTAAACATGGTACCCAAGAAGAAGTACATCACGAACTTGGCCTAGATGCGCAAGGTATCATCGCAAAGGTATCTAGCTTTATTAGTTAAATTGACGTCTGTATTACTTTACAAAAAATTGTACAATAAAAAAGGATAATGAAGTAATTCATTATCCTTTTTTATATGAGACTGATTTTTGATATTATTCTATAATAAAAACATCACCTTAAATCAGAATTATAAATTTGTCACGTCGATTTTGTTTCTTAAATTGTCTTCAAGCGCTGCTTTTTTCTCTCGCTCTTGACGCTTTTCACAAGGGTTGTCACAGTTACATTCTTTATCTATACCAACAGTTGCTAAACCACCACAACTACCTGCTAAGGTTTTACTTTGAAAAATATAACCTACCGCCATTGCGGCACCTACAACAAGAAAGAAACCAAAGGTAATTAAAAAAATCATCATAATATTTTGCTCTCAGCTAATTCTATTAGCTCAATTAAATACAAATAATGCTCAGGACAAGAGTCATTAGTTAAATCGATTTAGTACACTCCCTCATTAGAGCATGCATACTAAGTGTTATTTCTTATAGTAAGTTTATACCAAGTTGATTAAGTTCTTTCCCACTCAGCGAGAGTTAAAGGGGTTAGAGGCAAGGCATTGATTGAAGAGAATGGTTATTCCCTTGTCAAAATCAATAACGCCGCATATGACCCCTTTAAACTCGCCCTATGGGAGCTTACTCAATGACCACTAACATCGTTAAATTTATGTGGTTTAGAGTGCTAGACCAAAACAAATTAGCCTTGTTAATGAACATTGAGTACAGCTCTGAGCTGGGAAGAAATTTAATCAAATTGGTATTACTTTAAGTATTGTTTGAATTTTACCGTAAATTGCTCATCAAAGCCATTTTCAGTTTTAGCAATAAACAATGCAGCAAGATTATTTTTAACCGCAAAAGCCATACCCTGCTCCATGCCCATAACCATCAAGGTAGTTGATAAACCATCAGCCGTCATAGACGATGGATGAATAACGGTAACAGAGACTAAATTATGCTTAATAGGTTTGCCTGTAGCGGGATCAATAATATGAGAGAAACGCTGACCATCAGCTTCAAAATAGATCCGATAGTCACCTGAAGTGGCTACTGCGTTATCTTTTGGAATAATTACTTGCTGTACACTGCGCTCATTCGTTATCGGTTTCTCAATTGCAATCGCCCACAGCTCACCTGTGTTTTTAAAGCCCTTTAATCGCATTTCTCCGCCAATTTCAACTAAGTAGTTAGTGAAGCCATTACTTTCAATTAACTCAGCAACAACATCAACACCATAGCCTTTAGCTGTAGTAGATAGATCAACATACAAATCAGGTATTGTTTTAGAAAGTAGATTACCTTCGAGCACTAAATTTTGTAGACCTACCCGTTTTTTAGTCGCTGTTAACACTTCATCACTAGGTACTTTGTCAGGGCGCTGCTCAGGGCCAAAACCCCAAAGGTTCACAAGAGGACCAACAGTCACATCAAGCTTGCCTTCACTTAACTGACCAAGACGAATTGATTCCTTAAGCACACGAGCAAAACCTGAAGAAATCTCAACTGGCTTCGTAGATGTTGAATTGTTAAAAAGTGATATCTCAGAGGTTTTGATATACGTCGACATCTCTTGATTAACTTGCTTTAACGCCGCATCAATTTGTTGCTGTAGCTTCAACTCAATTAACTGCTCTTTGGTCGCCACTACTTTAATATTATAGGTAGTGCCCATAGTACGTCCCTGTAGTAAAACTTCAGTTTTATTAGAAGGATTGCTTGGGAAGCAGGCCGATAGCGATAACACTAAGGCCGTTAACAACACTAGTTTTAGTTTATTCATAAGGATTCCAAATTATTATTTATATCAATATATTCAACTAGGTTTTAAATATTGAAAAATATATTGATATAAATAATAAAGACGACCTAGGTCGTCTTTATTTTAATAACATCGAGGTTATATTCTTTATTTAAGTGAGTGATTTTGATTTGTTAGCAAGGCGGAAGCGCGGAGTTGACGTTAGTCAATGAGCACTTCCAACGATGCTAACGGAGCAAAAGCCCGCTTAGATATGAATATTAGCCACCGAAGTCATCCAACATGATGTTCTCGTCTTCTACGCCTAAGTCTTTAAGCATACCGATAACTGCTTGGTTCATCATTGGAGGACCACACATGTAGTATTCACAATCTTCTGGTGCTTCATGGTCTTTCAAGTATTCTTCGAAAAGAACGTTATGAATGAAACCAGTTAAACCATCCCAATTGTCTTCAGGTTGTGGATCCGATAAAGCAACATGCCATTGGAAGTTATCATTATCAGCCGCTAAGCCGTTATAATCGTCTTCATAGAACATTTCACGCTTAGAGCGAGCACCATACCAGAAACTCATCTTACGTTTAGAGTTCAAACGTTTAAGTTGGTCAAAGATATGTGAACGCATTGGCGCCATACCAGCACCACCACCGATAAATACCATTTCATTATCAGTTTCTTTAGCGAAGAACTCACCAAATGGACCTGAAATAGTTACTTTATCACCGGCTTTAAGGCTGAAGATAAACGATGACATTTTACCAGCAGGTAAATGTAAACGTCCAGGAGGCGGCGTAGCAATACGCACGTTAAGCATAATAATGCCTTCCTCTTCTGGGTAGTTAGCCATTGAGTAAGCACGTAATGTATCCGTGTCTACTTTTGACTCCACGTCGAAGAAACCAAAATGGTTCCAATCGCCACGGTACTGTTCATCAATATCAAAATCACTGTATTTAACATGATGTGCTGGTGCTTCAATTTGAATGTAACCACCTGCTTTAAATGGTACTGATTCACCATTAGGAATTTGAAGCTTAAGCTCTTTAATGAACGTTGCTTTGTTATCGTTAGAGATAACTTCACATTCCCATTGTTGAACACCGAAGATTTCATCTTCAACTTCAATTTCCATGTCTTGCTTCACAGCAACTTGACATGCTAAACGACAGCCAGTTTTAGCTTCACGTTTATTGATGTGACCTTCTTCCGTTGGAAGAATATCGCCACCACCTGAATGCACATCAACACGACATTGGCCACAAGTACCACCGCCGCCACATGCTGAAGGAATAAAAATCCCTTGATCAGCTAATGCACCTAATAATTTGCCACCCGCAGCAGTTTTCACTGCCTTTGTCGGATCGCCATTTATGCTAATCGTTACTTCACCACTTGAAACTAATTTAGATTTAGCGAATAAAATCACTAATACTAAAAGAATAACGATTGTGGTAAACATCGATACGCCGAGAATTATTTCCATCGACTTTTCCTTAATTTATTTTAAATCTCTAACCTATATTTCGAACTTAAGTTACGAACTTAGGTTACGTAGTATGGCTGATAGTACAAGGCGGCAGCGCGGATTTGACGATAGTCAATGAGCACTTTCAACGCTGTAATCGCAACCATAATGCGTGAGATAAATCGTTACAGCGAAATACCACCAAAAGACAAGAAGCCAAAAGCCATCAAACCTGCAGTAATAAATGTGATTCCTAAACCTTTCAAACCGTCTGGTACGTCAGAGTATTTCATCTTTTCGCGCAAACCAGCTAGTAACACAATAGCAAGTGCCCAACCGATACCAGAGCCAATTCCATAAACAACACTTTCACCAAATGTTAAGTTCTTCGCTACCATGAAAGACACGGCACCAAAAATCGCACAGTTTACTGTAATTAGCGGTAAGAAAATCCCCAATGCTTGGTAAAGCGCTGGGAAGTATTTGTCTAGAACCATTTCCAAGATTTGAACTAAGGCTGCGATTACACCGATAAAGGTAATAAAAGACAAGAAGCTTAAGTCAATCGATTCATTTGGATCTGTAATGCCTAACACAGCATCAAGAGCACCTGGTGCTAAAATCGCTTGGTAAATGATTTGGTTCATTGGAACAGCCAAACCAAGTACAACAACAACAGCAACACCTAAACCAATAGCCGTATCAACTTTTTTCGATACAGCTAGGAAAGTACACATACCTAAGAAAAACATTAAAGCGATGTTTTCAATGAAAATAGCTTTAACTAATAATGCAATATAATGTTCCATGGTATTAATCCTTCTCTACTTGTTCAGGTTTCCATTGGCGAATAGCCCAAATGATTAAACCAATAACAAAGAATGAACTAAATGGTA
>Ga0209292_1006771_pt1 | contig 11136 bp, 4 predicted proteins | sample GOMGulsemesocosm_2_FD_184634 | JGI IMG/M metagenome (GOLD analysis project Ga0209292, IMG submission 184634) | Methane-oxidizing microbial communities from mesocosms in the Gulf of Mexico - GOM9C Gulf of Mexico (SPAdes) (version 2) | ecosystem: Environmental > Aquatic > Marine > Cold seeps...
TCTAAATAAAACCTTGTTTTATAGCTTTTTATCAGCGGCAACATTCGGCATTATTTTTAATGTTATAAAACTCAGTACTTACAAAGTTATTATTTATCAGCAGCAATGGAATGAAGCATGGGACATGTTGGAATTCGGTGGTTGGTTATTATTTTCATTAACAACCATGTTTGTTTGGACATCGATATTTTTTATCATGCTTTACAACACTAAGTTGCAAAAAGAACATGAAATGCTACTAAGAGCTCAAACCTCTGCCAAAGAAGCACAATTAGAAATGTTACGCTATCAGCTTAATCCACACTTTATGTTTAATACCATGAATGCTATTTCAACACTTATATATAAACATGAAAATGACAAAGCCAATGAGATGCTCGACAAACTTTGTGAGTTTTTTCGTTATTCTTTAGACAAAAATGATAAAAGTAAAACTACACTTAGAAAAGAGCTCGAACTACTCGACATCTATCTGTCTATTGAAAAAGTTCGATTTGGGTCTCGTTTAAGGGTAGAGCTCAACATTTGTGATAATGCCATTAATTGTCAGGTGCCTAGTATGTTGTTACAACCCTTGGTGGAAAACTCGATTAAATATGCCATAGAGCTTCGCAAGCAAGGGGGGATTATTCAAATTAACGCTAAAAAAGTAGCCGATAGATTGTTGTTAAACGTTATTGATAATGGCCAAGAAATAACCAAGAAAGTGAGCGATGGTTTTGGTATAGGAATGAGTAATACTAAAGCTCGCTTAGATGCTATGTTTAACGGTGATTATGAAATAGATATCTCAGAGGGCGATGATGGTACAACCGTTTCGATTTCCATTCCTTTCGAGAAGCTGGCTCAGTAATGAATAATATAGAACCTTTAAGTAAACCACTGACCGCCATTATTGTTGATGATGAACCGCTTGCTTTGGAAGGATTGCGGCTGAGGTTAGAAAAAATTCCTGAAATACAGGTCATTGCCGAGGCTAGTGATGGCGATCAAGCCATCCAATTATGCCAAGAATACAGTCCTGACGTGCTATTTCTTGATTTACGCTTGCCTGGTTTAAGTGGTATCGAAGTTGTACAAGCACTGCAATCAGATGTACTACCTATGATTGTTTTTGTCAGTGCCTATGGCGAGTATGCGCTTGATGCCTTCGAATTAAATGCAATCGACTATGTATTGAAACCGGCAAATTTAGGCCGACTAAAACAAACGGTTGAACGTATTATTCAGCGATACTCTCCTAAAAACTCTGATAAAGAGAAGTTTAAATTGCTAAAAGCCTTAGGTGAAACATCCGGCCTCGCAGTGACTGAACTTGAAGACTGGTTAGACTCTGGCCTTCCTTTGCCTAGCCCTTATCAACGAGAATTGGTTATAAAAAACAGCGATCATGAAAAAGTATTCCTACCGGTTAAAGATATTCGCTGGATTGATGCTGCGGGTGATTACATGTGTGTACACACCAATGAAGAGACTCATGTTGTGCGCATTACCATGAAGAAACTTGTCGACTTATTAGACCCAAGCATATTTACCCGCATACATAAATCGACATTAGTGAATGTAAACTGTATTAAAAGTGTCCGCCCGATGCGTAATAGTGAAAGCACTTTAGAGTTGGGCAATGATATTCAGCTTAAAGTTAGTCGAAATTACAGTTCGACAATTCAACAAATCGTTGAATCTAAGCAGCTATAACTTGTTGTCTTATTTTTATAACGCTTCACCTCAAGATTCTCTTAAATGACTTCATTGACTCACGCACTAACCGCTATGCCGCATTTGAATTGTAACTAAATGTAGTTTGAAACAGTATGATTTTGGGGGGAGTATAAACCTTTACAAAAAGTAACTGTTGTACTGCCGAAATATGATGAAATTTAATCCGTGTAATTAATTCAAATAAAATAAATAAAAAAACATGGTTTCTTTGTCATTGCAAAATAGTTAGGTATTTGGGAAAAATTATGAAAAAAACTGTTAGAAAATTTACACAGTTGCTTACTTTAGTATCGACAGTCTCGTTAGTGGGGTGTGGTGGAGGTTCAGAAACTAAAACTGACCCAAGCAAAGTCGACCCACTACAACCTGTTAGTGACTGGCAGATGGTTTGGAATGATGAATTTGATGGCGATACTATCAATTCGCAAAACTGGACCCATGAAGTTAACTGTGACGGTGGTGGTAATCAAGAAAAACAATGTTACACCGATGATTCGAGCAACTCATTTGTAAGCGATGGCACACTTAAACTTGTCGCATTACCGGCTGCAGAAGGTGCTGATTTACCATATACCTCAGCACGTATAGTCAGCGAAAATAAAGTAAATTTCAAATATGGTCGTTTTGAAGTTAGAGCTAAAATGCCCTTTGGACAAGGTAGTTTCCCTGCATTTTGGATGATGCCTTCGGATGATGTTTATGGCGGCTGGCCTTATTCAGGCGAAATAGATATTGTTGAAACCGTTAATTTAAAAACGGTTAATGAAGAGGGGGTTACTGAAAACAATGCTTATGGCACATTACATTATGGACCTAATGTGGCAGAACACGCACATTCAGGTGCTGCTTACAGTTTACCTGGTGGCGCTAACCCTGCAGATGATTTCCATGTTTATGCTATTGAATGGCAAGAAGGTCAGATCCGTTGGTATGTAGATGACTATTTATATGCAACTCAAAAAGCATCTGAGCTAAAGACTAAACCTGACGGTGAAATTTTAGGTTTGAACCATAGAGGTTGGTTCACTGAGTATTTTGATGCAACAACAGGGGAATTAACGACCCATTGGGATAATGCACCCTTTGATCAAGAGTTCTTCATGATATTAAATAATGCTGTTGGTGGCGATTGGGCAGAGAACTCCAATAATACAGGTGTTGACCCAGAAGCTTTTGCTAGTGGTCAAACGTTTGAAATTGACTATATTCGTGTCTACCAATGTCAGCAAGATACTGACACAGGTAAGGGGTGTGAAACAATCCGCGCTGGTTACAACCAAATAGCAAGTGACGAATTCCCTAACGGTGCTTTAGTAGAAGGTAAAGCACCTAACCCTCCGGTAGCTGCTGTTCCTGTTGCCCCTGGAACTGTCTTTGACGTCTTTAGTGATGCAGATACCGATTTCTTAGCTGGCCATTATGCTGCGAGTGGTGAGATTGTCATCGAAGAGCTTGATGTTGGTGGCGACCACGGTATCGTTAAACAGTTCACCTTTAATTCGGATGAATCTCTTGGTTATTTCCAACTTGCTCCAGGTAATGTACAAGACTTTAGGGGTTACGCCACACTTGAATTTGATATTTTTGTGGTAAATGATAACGGCGCTGATGGCTTTATTATCAAAATGGATTGTGTACACCCGTGTAGCTCGGGCGATTACGCTATCGAAAAGCCTGCCCAAGGCGTATGGACATCGTACAGTATACTGTTATCAGACTTGGAAGCTAGCTCAGGCGATACTTTAGAGATATCCAATATAAATACGCCCTTAGCATTCTTCCCTAGTTGGGGAAATCAGAATGGCTTTGTTGCTCAATTTGATAACGTTCGTATTGTTGCCGCAGGTAATAGTAATGGAAATACCCAAGTGGTTGCTAACTTGTATGACGACGCTGTTATCGGCGATATTGTTTTTAATAGCTATAACCCAGACGGCTTTGTTACCGCAACTGAAGTGGCTGAAACTGACCGTGGCAATGTCATTGAAATAGTTAAAACAGGCGCAACGGGCAACTGGTATCTTGATAGTTCAGCTGCTCCATTTGATATCAGCGATTATGCAGTGGGCAGTGAATTAGTCTTCGATATGTATGTCGTCAGTGCTGATGCAGGTGTTGAGCTGTATATCAAACTAGACAGCGGTTGGCCTAATGTGAGTGATGTCATTATCGATTCTTCAACGTTAGGTGAGTGGCAAGAAGTCAGAATTAATGTACAAACCTTACTTGCAGACGGAAATGCATTTTCAGAGGGGAGTTATGCTGACCCAGCTAATGTAGTTAACCCATTTGTTATGGAGCCTACCGGGGTTATGACCGTTAAATTCGATAATATTCGTTATGAATCACCAGATAATAGTGAGGATGAAATAGCTTTATACGACGACGCAGTGATTGGCGATATCATTTTTAATAGCTATAACCCAGACGGCTTTGTTACAGCAACAGAAATAGCTGAAACTGACCGTGGCAATGTGATTGAAATAGTTAAAACAGGCGCAACGGGTAACTGGTACCTTGATAGTTCAGCTGCTCCATTCGATATCAGCGGTTATGGCGCTTTCAGTGAATTAGTTTTCGATATGTATGTTGTCAGTGCTGATGCTGGCGTTGAACTATATATCAAACTAGACAGCGGTTGGCCTAACGTAAGTGATGTCATTATTGATTCTTCAGCGGTAGGTGAATGGCAAGAAGTCAGAATTAACTTACAAACCTTACTTGCTGACGGAAATGCATTTTCAGAGGGTAGTTATGCTGATGCTACTAATATAGCTAACCCATTTGTTATGGAACCTACAGGGGTTATGACCGTTAAGTTCGATAATATTCGTTATGTGAACAAATAACGCCGTTAAGCCCTAAGTGTGTTGGGTGCATCAGCGCCCGTTTTCCAGCTGTATATGTATTCAATATTTCTATGCAGCGATAACATAAAGTAAATGGTAGGAAAGTTATGAAAACAACTAATTTTAAAAAAACAAAAATCGCGGCAGCAATTACAATGTTAGTCGGTACCGCTTTTTCTTCACCGATATTTGCTGAAGAAGCAAAAATAACAGAAAAAGTTAATAAGGAAAAAGCAATAGAAGTCATTGAAGTAACAGGTATTATGAGCAGTTTAACGCGTTCAATGGCAATAAAAAGAAATTCTTCAGGCGTTGTAGACGTTATCTCTGCTGAAGACATGGGGAAATTTCCAGATACCAATTTAGCAGAGTCATTACAACGTATTACCGGTGTTACCGTTAGTCGTAGTAATGGCGAAGGTAGCCAAATAACCGTTCGTGGTTTTGGTCCGGAATTTAACTTAATTACGCTAAACGGCCGTCAAATGCCTGGTACAGGTAATTCTCGTTCATACAGCTTAGAGAACTTGTCTTCTGATGGGGTTAGTGCCCTTGAAGTTCATAAAACTGCCCGTGCTGAAAACCCCAGTGGTGGATTAGGTGCGACAGTTAATATAGTCACCATGAAACCTTTTGCTAGCCCAGGCGAGAAGTTTGTTGTCTCAGCAAAAGGTATTTATGACTCGTCAAATGTTGAGGGTGATGATGTTACACCTGAGTTCTCAGGTTTATACAGTAATACTTTTGCTGATGACACTTTTGGTGTTGCTTTATCATTCTCGCATCAACAACGTGACTTCCAACAACAAGCGGCAAACATTCAAGGGTGGCAGTTTCAGCCAAACTCAGCACTTCCTGAATTAGACGCAGATAAAATCGTTGATAACCGTGACGCTAATGCTGCCGCTGGTGCATTCTTTCCTCGTGATATGAATTACGGTATTGCCAATATTGAACGTGAAAGAACTAACGCCAACCTTACATTGCAATACGCTCCCATTGAAAGTGTAATACTGACACTTGATTACACCATGGGAGAAGCTATTACGGGCACGAATTCTATTGGTTGGGGCCAATGGCACGATTATGGCGGAAACATTAATGCCTATGAATTAGATAAAAATGGCACAGTTATGTTTGCTGATTTGTCTGGTAACGATGGTTCATATACTGCCAATCGCGATACTACTGAAGTGAATGAAAAATCATTAGGTTTTAATATCGAATGGCAAGCGACTGACGATTTAAGCTTCTCTGTAGATTACCATGACTCAGAAAACAAAATTGACAACGGTAAAGATAAAGGCATGAATGGTACGGGATCATTAGTCTTTGGTTCAGATCAGCTTGTTAATAAACATTATGACTTCAGAACAGGTGATATTCCACAAGGGACAATCTTCTGGAAAAATGGCACAAGTACATTATCGCCAAGTGATATGGACTCACACTTTAGCCAATTTATTCATAGCCCTGGCAAGTCTGAAATAGATCAATTACAAATTGACGCTACTTGGGAAAATCCATACGACTCGGCATTAACCACTGTTAAAGTTGGACTTGCCCGCACTGAACAAACCATGGGGGGGTCACATGCTTGGAGTGGTTTAATCGGTGGTTTCTTGTTTAACCCAAATCATTCAGCTGCATTTCCTGATGGCATGTTTGAATACAATAATACCGATGGCTTTTTGGATGAATTTTCAAATGGCGATAATCCTATTGGCGCTGGCTATTACTACAACTTTGATTTTGATGAAGCGGTTGCTCGTTCAGACGCTTATTTAAACAGTGATTTATTAGGGGCTGACCATTTTAGTACTGACCCTTATCGCGAGGGTAGTGTTCAATCTCGAGGATCAGTCGATGAAGATACCAACAGTCTATACGTATCGTCATTATGGGAATTTGAAGTGGCTGAATTCCCGGTTCATTTAAGCCTTGGTTTTAGATATGAAGACACTGAAGTCACCAGTAATGTTTTACAGGCCATTGCAACTGAAGTTTGGTGGAAAGGAGGTAGTGAGTGGCATACACAATATCAATCTGGAGGAGAATCTATATTATCCCTAGAAGGTAAACACGATGTTTTCTTACCTATGATTGACGCAAAAATAGACCTCACTGATGAAATTGTTGCTCGTGCCTCTTGGGGGAAAACCATAGCTCGAGCGCCTTTAGGTTCATTAGCTGGCGTAAGATCATTAGGCGCAAGTACTCGGACTAATTCTCGTATAGGCGGAGAAGGCAATACCAGCTTAAGCCCATATGAATCTACTAATCTCGACCTTTCTTTAGAGTATTACTACGCAGAAGGCAGTTATGCCGCGGTTGGTTATTTTAGAAAAAATGTAGAAAACTTTATCAGTAGCCAAACGGTAACAACAGCAATTGAAGACATGCGCGACATCTATCAAGGTCCACGTTGGAATCAAGCGGCTGCTGATTTAGGTGGAGATCCTACGAGTGATGAAATTTTTGCTCAAATGCAGCTCAACGGTGCAACTTTAAATGAACAAGGTTACCTTGAACCAGCAGGCGATGATCCATTAATGCAGTGGGATATTACGCGCCCATTCAATACCCCTGATGACAAAATGGTTGACGGCTTCGAAGTCGCTATTCAACACTTTTTTGGTGACACAGGTTTTGGTTTCGGCGCTAATGCCACTTTTGTTGATGGTGATGTTAACTTTGATGTTGATGATATAACCAAGGTTGCAGATGTAGCCGATTTAGAGCCACAAACACCGTTAACCGGTTTAAGTGATTCAGCTAACTTTCAGTTATTCTATGAAAAAGATGCTTTGTCAGTGAAAGTGACTTACGCATGGCGTGACGAGTACCTTATTGGTGTGGGTCAAGGCCAAGGTTCTTCCGATAATCCACCTCAGTTTGCGAAAGAGTTTGGTCAAATTGATATGAGTGTAAACTACGATATCGACGAAAACTTCACAGTATTTTTTGAAGGCTTAAATCTCAATAACGAAACAGAACAAGGTTATGGCCGTTATGAAGAGCAATTTCTTTTCGCTCGTCAATATGGTTCAAGATACACCTTAGGCGTTCGTTATAGCTTTAAGTAACAGGCCTTTAATATTGGCGCTCAGAAGCTTTCGTTTATCCGAGTTATGAGCGCCAAAAAATTCTTCAACATTCAATACACAAAGACTGTTCAGCTTTGAATCTTAGCTGACGTCGCTTTGTATTTGTTATCTACAATCATAGGACTTTATCTCATGGCTGGAACCTCTTTTTCTTTAGAGCAAACTAAAGCTTCTGATACCCATTCATCAAATGGGCTTGGCGGAGAAACCTCTACTCGTTTCGCGCTATTCTCTCTCACCTCACTATTTTTTATGTGGGGATTTATTACCTGCTTAAATGACATTCTTATCCCTCATTTAAAAGCAATTTTTTCATTAAGTTACGCACAATCAATGCTAGTGCAATTTTGCTTTTTTGGCGCCTACTTCCTTGTCTCTTTGCCGGCAGGAAGGCTTGTTAAAAGCATGGGTTATCAAAAAGGTATTGTTATTGGTTTAGTTATTGCTGCAATAGGTTGTTTACTGTTTTATCCCGCCGCAGCTATGCATAGTTACCCGGTATTTCTTGCTGCTTTATTTGTATTAGCCAGTGGTATTACGGTATTACAAGTTTCTGCAAACCCCTATGTAACCTTATTGGGATCTAAAGAAACCGCTTCGTCGCGATTAACCATGACACAGGCATTTAATTCTTTAGGCACCACAATCGCGCCGTACTTTGGTGCTTTATTGATTCTAAACGAAGTCACCGACTCAATGTCGGCAACAAGTGCTGAGTCTGTGCAATTACCATATTTAGGCTTAATGGCTGCTTTGCTAATACTTGCTGCCATTTTTGCCTTTTTAAAACTGCCACACATTGAAAGTGCTGAAGTCGTTGAAGGTGAAAAAATTGAAGGCTCGGCATGGCAATATCGTCATTTGGTGTTAGGGGCAATAGGTATTTTTGTTTATGTTGGCGCGGAAGTCTCAATAGGTAGCTTCTTGGTTAACTTTTTAGGTGAAGCGCATATCGCCGGTTTGGAAGAAACCGAAGCAGCGAAGTACCTCACTTATTATTGGGGTGGGGCAATGGTCGGACGCTTTATCGGCGCCGCTGTTATGCAAAAAATTGATGCAGGAAAAACATTAGCATTCAATGCAGTATGTTCCGTTATTTTAATACTGGTTACTTTGCTTAGCAGCGGTGTTATTGCCATGTGGGCGATATTATTAGTCGGTCTGTTTAACTCAATTATGTTCCCTACTATTTTTAGCTTGGCGTTAAGTGGTCTTGAAAAACACACAAGCCAAGGCGCAGGTATATTGTGTTTGGCTATTGTCGGTGGCGCGATTCTTCCGGTCCTGCAAGGCTTATTAGCTGATAGCTTTAGTGTGCAATGGGCCTTTATCTTACCTTTGTTTTGTTATCTCTATATCGTATTTTACGGTGTAAAAGGTAGCAAAATGGCCAGCATAAGTTAATGAATGAGACAATAATGAAAAATTTTAAATATATAACAAAAAACTGGCTGTGCATGGTGTTACCTGTATTGGTTATTGGCTGTGGTCAGTCAACAGTTACCAATTCAACGAGTGAAAGCACTCAATCAGTTGAGAAAAACAAAACAGCAAACATTTGGCCTAAACTTGAAAGTGAAGTTAAAAAAGACCCGAAAGTAGAAGCAAGAGTTGCAGAGTTACTTGCCAACATGACCTTGCCTCAAAAAGTGGCACAGATGATCCAACCTGAAATTCGTGATATCACCGTCGCAGATATGCGTAAATATGGTTTTGGTTCTTATTTAAATGGCGGTGGTGCTTTCCCCAATAATAACAAACATTCGACACCTTCTGACTGGATCTTACTCGCTGAGAAAATGTATCAAGCTTCCGTTGACGACTCTTTAGACGGTTCAAGTATTCCTACTATGTGGGGAACAGATGCTGTGCACGGACATAACAACGTAATAGGGGCGACGCTTTTTCCACATAACATAGGTTTAGGTGCCGCTAATAACCCTGAGCTTATTGAAAAAATAGCCGAAATAACGGCGACAGAAGTAATGGTTACTGGTATTGATTGGGTATTTGCTCCTACGGTTGCCGTTGTAAGAGATGATCGTTGGGGTCGTACTTATGAAGGATATTCTGAAGACCCTGAAATAGTTCGCACCTATTCTGCTTCCATAGTAAAAGGTTTGCAGGGGCTTGCTAATAAAGACTTTTTAGGTGACAAGCGCGTTATTAGTACCGTTAAGCATTTTATTGGTGACGGCGGCACGCAATATGGTGACGACCAAGGTGATAACCTAGCTTCTGAACAGGAGCTATTTAAACTTCATGCACAAGGCTATGTTGGCGGATTAACCGCTGGCGCTCAATCTGTGATGGCTTCTTTTAATAGCTGGCATGGCGAAAAACTTCATGGCAATAAGTATTTACTCACCGATGTTTTAAAAAATAGAATGGGTTTTGACGGCTTTGTCGTTGGTGATTGGAATGGTCACGGACAAGTGAAAGGTTGCGTAAATGAAAACTGCACTCAAGCGGTAAACGCAGGCTTAGATATATTTATGGTGCCAACAGATGCTTGGCAGCCGCTTTATGAAAATATTATCGCGCAAGTTAAAAAAGGCGATATTGCTCAGTCGCGTATTGATGATGCCGTAACACGTATTTTACGGGTGAAAATTCGTGCCGGACTCTTTGAAAAGCCAAGCCCAGCCAGTCGTGTTCTATCGGGTAAAACAGCTTTGATTGGCGCAGAACTACATCGAGAAGTTGCCCGTCAGGCGGTTCGTGAGTCTTTAGTATTATTAAAAAATAAAGGCCACTTATTACCCTTGTCACCTAAGCAGCATATTTTAGTGGCTGGCGATGCTGCTGATAATATTGGCAAGCAGTCGGGTGGTTGGACAATTACTTGGCAAGGAACAGGTAATAAGAACGATGACTTCCCTGGTGCATCTTCTATTTATTCAGGTATTGAAAAAATGGTTGCTGATGCTGGCGGTGAAACAACTTTAAGTATTGATGGCCGTTATAGCAAAAAACCTGATGTGGCTATTGTGGTTTTCGGTGAAGAACCTTACGCAGAAGGCCATGGTGATATTGATAACCTTGAATACCAACGCGGTGATAAACAAGACTTAGCATTACTAAAATCGTTTAAAGCAAAGGGAATTCCGGTTGTTGCTATTTTTGTTAGCGGTCGACCTATGTGGGTAAACGCTGAAATAAATGCCAGTGATGCGTTTGTTACTGCGTGGTTGCCTGGTTCAGAAGGCAAAGCTGTTGCCGATGTACTGTTGGCAGATGAAAACAATAACGCACAATACGATTTTAAAGGTAAATTGTCCTTTTCATGGCCTAAATCACCGACCCAAATTGTTAATCGATTTGATAAAGATAACCCCGCATTGTTTGCTTATGGTTTTGGTTTAACTTATCAAAATGACGATACATTGGGCGATGATTTATCTGAGCAGTCAGGTGTTGTAGTTAATACCAAACAAGTAACTGATATCTACTTAGGT
>Ga0209292_1006776_pt1 | contig 11132 bp, 7 predicted proteins | sample GOMGulsemesocosm_2_FD_184634 | JGI IMG/M metagenome (GOLD analysis project Ga0209292, IMG submission 184634) | Methane-oxidizing microbial communities from mesocosms in the Gulf of Mexico - GOM9C Gulf of Mexico (SPAdes) (version 2) | ecosystem: Environmental > Aquatic > Marine > Cold seeps...
AAAAAATGTAAGGTAGAGTATGTTCAATTACACAACAAATATATTTTTGGCTGATAATAGCGATGAGCCAAGTAAGATAAAATCTAGGGTAGGGAGCCATCCGAGCAAATTAAAAAACACCTTCTTATATTTAATACTCACTATTATTTGTCAAATTACTAGTGTATTGGCCGAAAGTCACATCCCTTTGCCAGACCAGCTTGAACAAGATTATCCTAGGATTTTTACCACACAAAAACAAAAGCCAGCACTAGAAAATACTATCAGTAAGCAGGTTTGGGCTCAGCAGGTTGTTGAAAAAATTCATAATACGGTGGATGAACATGTTAAAAGGCATGTCAACGATAATGAGTGGATGCCATCTAGATTACAAATGTACTGGCAGACTAAAGCTAAAAATGTTTATGTTGATGGCCCTTACTACTCACATGCAGATGGCAAAGCGCCAAAACCGACCGTAAGATTTACTGGTGCCCGTAGCGGCCATACTTCATATGCTAAACCTGCGCTTGCGGATATATTACCTTATATGGACGATCCTAGAGGTTTATATCTACCAAACAAAACCAAAAAAGGGCGACCCTTTGAGTGGGTTGAACAAGCACAAACAGGTACCATAATTAATAATATTAATGAAGATATACTTGGCTTAGCGCGTGATGCCGCTTTCTTATATTGGTTAGAGAATGATACTGATTTCGCTGAATTTTCTTTTGATATCTTTCATGTTTATATGGAAGGAATGTTTTATAGAAGCGAACCAATAGACTTGTCTAAGGGACACATTCAGGGATTGGTTGGTTTGACAAATTTTCAAGTTATTCATGAAAAAGCGTTGGATAAAATAGCGGTTTTATATGATTTTTTGAACACCTATATAAAACAAAATTATCCAGAGAATATTGAAAGGTACGAGCTAACCATTAAGAAATGGGTAGAGCAAATTATCAAAAATGGCGTGCCGCAAAATAACTGGAACCTTCATCAAGCCAAAATCATTTTAAAAGCCGCTATGGTGCTAAGAGGTAATCACTATTATGAAGATGAAAAAGGTAGAGAGTATTACCTCAATTATTTACTTAATGTTACCTCAAATAGGCAATGGTCACTGACTAAATTTTTAAATTATGGTTACGACCAAAATAATGGTGTGTGGGCAGAAAGTCCTGGATATGCTCAAAGTGTTACAGATGCGTTAACGCGTTTCATCGTAGATTTTGATAATACTTTCAATCATAATATTTTGCCTTATACGCCAGTAATGCATAAGGCTGTAGGGGTGTTACCGCAATATTTATTTCCTAATGGTCAATCCATTGCTTATGGAGATGCTTATTATGGCCCTCTAAATACTCGGCCAATAAGCGATATGATCCGCATCGCTCAAAAAAATAATAATTCAGCAATGGAGAAAGAATATACCGGCATGTATCGCTTATTTAAATCACCTTCATCATCACCTAATGTAAGCCACAAAAAAGGTGCAAATATTGATGAACTCTTTTTAAGTAAGCCGCTAGTGTTAAATCCAAATTACCTTAAAGGAAATCTAGGCGATTATATTACACAAACCTTTTATGCCCCCAATGTTAGTTGGCATGTACAAAGAATAGGTACAGGTAAACATGGCATGATGGCGTCATTAAACGCCTCGCTTGGTAACCACATGCATGCAAACGGCATAAATTTAGAGTTGTATGGCAAAGGGATTGTGCAAGGGGCTGATCCCGGGAAAGGTTCAGGGTACTTTGAGCCTAGCTATTTAGAATATTATTCTCAATACCCAGCACATAATACTGTGATGGTTGATGGCGTATCAACCTATACGGAGATGCTCAGTAATCATGCTTTCGATCTCAACAATGAGTATCCGAAGTCAGAGCAGAAAGAAGGTTTTTTTCCTGACATTACGTTTTCCGATGTGTATTTTTTAGATCCAGAATCTAGAAGCGATCAAAGTCGATTGGTCAGCATTATCAAAACAGGAGGTATTACTGGGTACTACCTTGATATTTTCCGTTCGAAGAAACAAAGGAAAGGCGATAGATTTCACGATTATTATTACCACAACCTCGGACAAAGTATGCAGGTGATGGACTCGTCAGGGAAACCGCTAAATCTTACTCCCAATGAAGATATGGGATTTTTTGGCGGTCATTTACGTGCACTTAACTATATGTGGGATAGGAAATCGGTAAGAACAAGTGATGATTATCAAGCTCAATGGAAGATTGATATGCCTGAAGGAGAAGACGATGTTTTCATGAACCTTTGGATGAAAGGCACCGAGGGTAGAGAGGTTTTCTCTATTAAATCCCCCCCTAATAAGGCCTTTAGAAAAAATCATGATTTACCTTATGATGTTGCTACAGCCCCATATTTAACGTTAACCGCCAGGCAGCATGGCGAGGCTTGGCAGCATCCCTTTGTGTCAATCTTTGAACCCTTTACCTCCGCTAATGGTAAAAGCATTGAGCATATAGAGTCGTTTGATGATGAAAATAAAAATAATGACTTTGTTGGGCTTAAAGTTACGCATAAGTCGGGTAGAGAAGATTTAATATTTTCTACTACAGGTAGTGCTGAGGTGAAATACAACAAGGTAACTACCAATGCAACTTATACGGTAGTTACTAAAGAAATACATGGCGACTTCACGCTATTTTTGAGTAACGGTAGTCAATTACTGGCTAATGGCATCTCTATTCGTTCAGTTAACAAAACAAATGTGGTACTTCAGAAGAAGGAGGGTGCTTATTATTTACATAATATTGAAGCCGTTAAAATTGTAGTAAATGGTAAAACAACCCCATTTTCTGCTGGGGGTTTAAGAAAAGTGACACTATAAACTTTCGCATAAAATGTTTATGAATACCTACTTTATCTGAAGTTACATCTTCAAATAAAGTGGGTATATATTCCAAAATAGAGAAAAATTTGTTATGAAAAACAAACTAGGTTGCCACTTTACTTTAACACCAACACTGTCAGCATTATTGATAGCGATAATGTTTATGGTCAGTTTTACTTTCGTAGTAAAAGCGAATGAGTTTGAACATTTAAATACTTTGAAAAATTGGCAATTGAAATTTTCAGATACAGGCATTAAAAATTGGCAGGATAACTGGTTTTTGGATGGAGAAATTGCAAAGGTTGAACATAATGAATACGGCATGGAATTGACCGCAGGTCCAACCAATCGAAATGATGCTCACCACGGAGTGTTATGGACGAACCAGTCTTTTAAAGGAGATATAAAAATTCAATATCACTATACCCGCACAGATAGTGAAATAAAAAATGTGAATATTCTTTTCATTCAAGCGACAGGTATTGGGACAAAAGGGTTTGATAAAGACATTAGCCAGTGGAATGATTATCGTAAAGTACCGACAATGAGCAAATATTGGCTCAATATGAATGCCATTCATATCAGCTTAGCGGCTTTCCCTATGGTCAATGACCAACCTGACAACGACTATCTTCGGGTGAGGAGATATCCCGCTGAAAATATCAATGATTTTAAGGATACTGAAGTAGGTTCCGCTTACAATAAAACTGGATTGTTCAAGACTGGCATAACTTACAAAATGACTTGGATTAAAACAGATGAAAAACTTTTTTTGCAAGTGGAAGGGGATGGCCTTACAAAGGAGTACTCATGGGAGCTGTCAAGTTTCGAGCCTATATCTGAAGGACGGATAGGGTTAAGACATATGTTTACAAGAGCAGCTGCTTACAAAAACTTTAATGTATGGGAGTTAAATTAACAATGACACCAAAAGAATAGCACACGATTAATGAGTTCGAGTGGGGTAAGTCTTTGTCTACATTCTATTTAAGTTAATATTGTTGCTTGCTCTAAGCTTGAATAGCTAGAGCAAGTAACAAGCAATCAATATTTTATCTAATACCAGTTCCATTAATTAAGTGATCTATTTTATACGTAGAAAAAATCACCAAACACAAGGCATTTATTTTAATAACTAGTTGCTCTAATTATTAAATAAATAACGAAGTAGTTGGTGATTTTGGCAAGTAGAAATGATCACATAGTTAGTGGGATTGGTATAAGTATTATCTTAAGTAAAACTTAACCGATCGCTGAATGTACGAAATCTTTAATTTCATCATCTTGACAGTTATCGAAGAAACACTGTTGGAAACGTTCACCACCAACCGCCGTTTTAACTAACTCTGGGTCGAGTGCTTTTAAGCCGTCTAAATAATCTTTTGCCATCGCTGATTTTACTTGGCTTAAAATGCCTGCATTCGCTACTTGTGATTCTTTGCGCTCTGCTGGGTAGCCCTGGCCTTTTTCACCGGTGAAGGCTTTTTCAAAAATATAACGAATATTAATTTCTGCACCCCAACCAAAACCTTTAGCAAAGGATAAAGCTAAAGCATTGCCATTATTAATTTGAGAAAACAAAAATGCATCGGCAGGGTCAATACAGTAACCACAAGTAACGCCTGGGTGTGCATTTAATGACATAAGTGCACCTTGACCTGTACCACAGCCACTAACAACAAAATCTACTGCTTTTGAGTTTAATAATAAACTAGCGATAATACCTAAATGGATATAGGTTAAACGATGGTCGTTATCATCATTCATACCTACGTTAAACACCGTGTGGTTTTGATCAGCGGCTACTGTTTGTAACTCGTTTAAAACAGCAGCATTTTTACCTGCCTGACTGAATTCGTTCATTAATGCAATTTTCATTCTTTATCTCTCCAAAAGAGGGGTAATAGTCGTTATTTAGTGATGATGAGTTGGGTTAAATCACCCTCACTAGGGTTTGTTGCAGTACATGGTGGTGTTTACTGCTTGATTGTGTAAATAAGCTGAACTCAGGATATATAGAAATATATATTCAATGATTATATATTATTACAACTAATTACATGTTATCGATATCAGAAGGGTAAATCAAGATGTTATTTTATGTGCAATATTAATAGGTCTCAGAGTATGTTCGTTATTCACCGTCTACCTGTTAGTGTTAAATTATTGCGGAGGTTAAGTCTTTATAAAAATATTGATATGAAAAATTGAGCTCGATCATTAGCTGATATCACATTATCGACTTTTTCTACCCGTAAGAGAGCGGTTATTATTATAACTATTGAATATTACAAGTGATTGCTAGGGTCTCTTTCACCTAATAACGAGTAAATAAAATTGCTGTGTGTATATTATATCGACGGTTGTTTTGTATAATCTGAGCATTTGTAGCATAGTGTTGTTGTGATGCTTTGTTATAAATATGCTTTATTCTCAATCTCGTCTAGGTATTTTAAATCACGAAAATAAAGCTAAGTTAGTGTTTATCTTGTCTCAAATTAAAATAGTACTTGTAATTAATTGTTGTTATCGATAACATTCGGGGCGTTTCATGTTGCTGTTAATGTTAAAGCTAACGAGCTAGAACCTGAACACGAAAACAAAAGCAATAACTAATCAGAGAACTATAAAATGGATAATGGTTTTAATATCATTGGATTAGGTGAGGTCTTATGGGATGTTTTTCCCGATGGTCCTCGTTTTGGCGGTGCACCAGCTAATATGGCTTGTGCTATTGCAGGCTTACTGGGAAATAAAGCCAAAGTTACCATGATCAGTGCGATAGGGAAGGATAGACTTGGCAATGATGCAATTAAGTCACTAAAGCAACGAAATGTTGATGGTTCACAACTTCAATCTAGCTCTTTTGCAACCGGTACGGTAACCGTTAACTTAGATGAATCACAGCAAGCAAGTTATCAGTTTGCCGAAAATTGTGCCTGGGATAATCTTGTTTGGTCAGAGTCATGGGATGCACTAGCGGCTCAAACTGATGCTATTTGTTTTGGCACTCTTGCTCAGCGTAGTGAAATTTCACGCCAAACTATTCAAAAATTTGTTAGCGCTGTTCCAACCCATGCACTTAAAGTATTTGACATTAACCTCCGTGCACCTTTTTATACCCCAGACACCATTATAAAATCTCTTGAGTTGGCCAATGTGTTAAAGCTCAATGAAGAAGAGCTACCTATCATTGCCAATATTCTAGCTATTAAAGGCGATACAAATAGCTTGCTTAAAAAAATTCAACAACAATTCAAATTAAGCAGTATCGCGCTAACCCAAGGCGCCGAAGGTGCTACTTTAATACACCATGATCAACAAGTTGAAGTGCCGATAGTACCAACAAATGTTGTTGACACTGTGGGCGCAGGAGACTCTTTTACTGCGGCATTAACCTTAGGTTTATTACAAAATAAACCCTTGATAGAAATAGCGACATTCGCCACTAAAGTATCTTCTTATGTTTGCTCTCAACGTGGTGCAACTCCTGTGTTGTCACACTCAATAATCACATAGTTTAAAGACATAAAACAATTACCTGAGAAAGCAAAATGAATTATTTTAACAAACCCTTTTTACAGCAACACTGCCAAGATATTTTAAATTTTTATACGCCACGTGTAGTTGATAAAAAAGGGGGGTATTTTCAAAACTATTACGACGATGGCACCTTATTTTCTGAAGGTAAAAAACAGTTAGTGAGTAGTACTCGTATAATTGTTAACTATGCGTTAGCTGCAATCATATTTGATAATTCTGACTATGTGGCCATTGCTAAACATGGTCTTGATTATTTAGAGAACGTACATTGGCAAGCTGAAACTGAAAGTTACGCTTGGACACTCGACAATAATAAACCTGATGACATGACCCAGCAGGCTTATGGCTACGCGTTTGTTTTATTGGCGTACGCCGCTGTAAAAAAAGCCGGTATTATTAGTAATGATGAAAAGCTACTAACTACTTTTGAGCTGTTAGAACAAAAGTTTTGGCAAAGTGACTACGGTTTATACGCTGATGAAATAAGTCCAGATGGTGTATTGAGTAATTATCGAGGGCAAAACTCTAATATGCATTTATGCGAAGCGATGATCGCTGCCTATGAAGCAACTAATAATATTATCTTTTTAAATAGAGCAAAATTACTAGCGCACAATATTACAGTACGACAAGCAGAGCTAACCGACAACTTAGTGTGGGAGCATTATCGCGTTAATTTTCAGCCTGATTGGGAATATAATAAAAACGACCCCAAAAACTTATATCGTCCGTGGGGTTTTCAGCCAGGACATCAAACAGAGTGGGCAAAATTACTACTTATTATTAATCGACACGAGCCACAAGCTTGGTTAGTTGAGCGTGCCGTCGCCTTGTATGATTACGCTTATGAAATTGCTTGGGATAATGATTTCGGCGGGCTTATTTATGGTTTTGATCAACAAGGAAAATGGTGTGACGACGACAAGTATTTTTGGGTACAAGCGGAAAGCTTTGCTACCGCAGCGCTATTATATGCAGAGACCAAAGAGCAAAAATATTTAACCCAATATAACGCCATTTGGCAATATTGTGATCAACATTTTATTGATCATCAATATGGCGCCTGGTTTAGGGTATTAAGTCGAGGCAATAGTAAATATTCTACTGAAAAAAGTAGTGTTGGTGCTAAGTGTGATTATCATACTTTAGGGGCATGTTATGAGGTTTTACGAAGCTTAAGTATAGATTTTTAACATGAATAACAGGGATAAATCACATAGCATTTCAAACGCATTTATTACTTGTGTAATAAATGAGTTTGGAGCAGAAATTGTTAGCTTGAGATCAAAAAGTACTGAACATGAATATATTTGGCAAGCAGACCCTACTATCTGGGCTGGATCTGCACCAATATTATTTCCCATTGTTGGGCGTTTAAAAAATGGAAAATATACCGTTGATCATCAAGAGTATACTCTGCCAACTCACGGCTTTATTAATCGTCAATGTTTCATCGTAAAACAAAGAACGGAGTCATCCATTACCTTAAGCGCAAGCGCTAATTCTGTAACGTTAAAGTCATACCCTTTTAAGTTCCAATTTGATGTTACCTTTTCACTGGAACACAAAAGCCTTACGGTATCCTACGAAATTAGTAATCAAGATAGCACTGAACTTTATTTTTCTATTGGCTCTCACCCAGCTTTTTCATTACCGCTAACTGAATTTCGTAATGAACAATGTACCTTGGTTTTTTCTGATCAAGAAAAGCATTACTGCCAACGAATAAAAAAGGATTTGTTGTCTGAGGATACGTATCCAGTCAAATTAACCGGAAAGACATTAACATTAACTTCTCAATTATTTGCTGATGATGCGCTTATCTTTAGAGATATTCGCTCTACTGAAATTACCTTAATGGTTGCAGATAAAGCATTACTGGCTTTTGATATGGGTAACAACAAACATTTAGGTCTTTGGGCTAAACCTGACTCACCTTATGTTTGTATTGAACCTTGGACAGCAACAGACGAAACCATTAAAACCCCTACGGAGTTAAAAGAAAAGCCAGATATGCTCAGTCTTTCTCCGGGAGCGGCTTACACCAATTACTATCGAATAAACATACGCTAAGGGAATGTAATATGAACTTGTTTCAAATAACAATTATTGTCTTTTTTATTGGGTTTTCTTCCATTTCATATGGGGCTTCAAAACCTAATGTCATTCTTGTTCTCACCGACGATCAAGGATATGGCGAGATAGCAGCCCATGGCAATAAAATTATTAAAACACCGAATCTTGATTTATTAAGTCAGCAAAGTGTACGTTTAACTGATTTTCATGTAGCGCCAAAATGTGCGCCTACTCGTGCAGCTTTAATGACAGGCGTTTACCCTCGTCGTGCGGGTATATGGCATACGGTTGCAGGTGTCTCGTTAATGCGCCCTGAATTACCAACAATGGCAGAGGTGTTTTCTGATTCTGGCTATCGCACCGCTATGTACGGTAAATGGCATTTAGGAGAAAGCTATCCACTAAGACCACAAGACCGTGGTTTTGATGAAGTCTTTTGGCATAAAGGTGGTGGCGTAGGGCAAACACCAGATCATTTCGGTAATGACTATGGCGAGTTTAATGATAACACCAGTAAAGACACATATTATCGTAAAGACAAGCCAGAAGTTGTTGATGGTTTTGTTACCGATATTTGGTTTCGCGAGGCGATAGATTTTATTGAAGAAAATAAAAAAGAACCTTTCTTTATTTACCTGTCAACCAATGCAGCACACACGCCTTATAACGTTGATCGAAAATACAGCGACCAATATGAAGGGAAAGGTGTTAATTCTAAATTTTACGGCCTTATTTCAAATATAGATGAGAACATGGGGCATTTAATGGAAAAGCTCGATGAGCTTTCGTTAGCTGAAAACACCATTGTTATTTATATGACAGATAATGGCTCTTCAGCCCCTGGTTATAATGCAGGCATGCGCTCTATTAAATCCAGTGTTTATGACGGTGGTCATCGCGTACCGTTTTTTATTCGTTGGCCTGCGGGCAAGCTACAACATGGGCAAGAAGTACCTCAGCTAACTTCTCACTTTGACGTTTTACCCACATTAATAAACTTAGCTCAACTTAATCAGCCAACTAACACATTATTTGATGGTATTGATTTTAGTCATTTACTCATAGGTGCTTCACATTGGCCAGATAGAAAGGTTGTTGTTGAGGTACAAAGTATACAAGTTCCTAAGAAATATAATGGACCTTCGGTAGAAAAAAACCTTGGCAATGTAGTGATGACCTCTCAATGGCGGTGGGCCAATTATCGTGAACTCTACGATATAAAAGCAGACCCAGGCCAAAAACATAATATTGCTAAAAAGCACCCAAAAGTAATGGCTGAGTTAGAGCAAGCTTACGAAACTTGGTGGGAAGATGTATCAAAGCGAGATCATGACTATGTTGAAATGATTTTAGGCCATGAAAAAGAGAACCCAGTATTACTAACTGCACATGACTGGCACCCAGATGTTGGAGAAATAACGCCATGGCATCAACGAATGATTAAAGCAGGCCAAGCAAAAACTGGCTGGTGGTCTGTTGATGTTGCTCATTCTGGAAAATATAAAATTAGCCTACGTCGGTGGCCTGAAGAGGCTTCAGGCCCGTTAGAGTTTGGTCATCGAGCCAAATTAAAAATAGGCGAGAGTGTCTATACTAAATTATTTAACCCACTTAAAGATGAAGTTGTTGATTTTGAAGTGAACTTAAAAAAAGGGTCGACCAAACTTCAAGGCTGGTTGGATGAGGTTCATGGGGCTTATTTTGTTCAAGTAGAACGTATTGGAAAAATTTAAGCGGTAAATAACAAGTAGTAATCATTATAAAAGTAAGAAAATCAATCGGAATGGAAGTATTTAAAAATGAAATTATTGAATAAATTAATATTTGTTGCATCGACAACAATTTTAACTTTAACCTCTTGTGCTTCTCAGAAGGGCGTTGAAAAGCAAAGTGCTGAAATAAAGAATACTGAAGTAAAAATATTAACTGATGATGAGCGTATACAATGGTGGCGCGACTCTAAATTCGGCATGTTTATTCACTGGGGGTCTTATTCTGTTATTGGCGGAGAGCGTGGTAACCAAATTGCGAAAGGCGGTGCTGAATGGGCCATGGATAAACTAGATTACACCATTGAAGAGTATGAAAAATTTCCTAATATGTTCGACCCTGAATTGTTTGACGCTGATGCATGGGTGGCCATGGCAAAAAATGCGGGGATGAAATATATAGTTATAACCGCTAAACATCATGAAGGTTTTGCGCTTTGGGATTCTAAAATTTCTGATTATGACATTATGGATTCCTCACCATTTAAGCGAGACATTATAAAAGAGTTGTCGGTAGCGAGTAAAAAGGCAGGCATTAAATTTGGTGTATATTACTCAATTGTTGACTGGCATCACCCACAGGCGCAAGGGAATTTATTTCCAAACTACAATGCCGGACAAAAAGATCAATCGGTGGTAAACCCTGAATTTCCAAAATATTATGAGAATTATTTAAAACCTCAAGTAAAAGAATTACTAAGCAACTATGGCGATTTAGATGTGGTTTGGTTTGATGGTGATTGGATCGCTGACTACACCACTGAAATGGGTAAAGATCTTTACGGTTTTATTAGAAAAATACAACCTAATACTATTGTAAACAACCGTGTTGATAAAGGTCGAAACGGTATGGAAGGTATGGACAAAGAGGGCATTTTTGCTGGCGATTTTGG
>Ga0209292_1006777_pt1 | contig 11131 bp, 8 predicted proteins | sample GOMGulsemesocosm_2_FD_184634 | JGI IMG/M metagenome (GOLD analysis project Ga0209292, IMG submission 184634) | Methane-oxidizing microbial communities from mesocosms in the Gulf of Mexico - GOM9C Gulf of Mexico (SPAdes) (version 2) | ecosystem: Environmental > Aquatic > Marine > Cold seeps...
GAAGTAATTTCAAAATAGCCTTGTTCAGTTTGGAGTAGTGCCCAATTCAGTAAGTTATCTAATAAGTTATAGGCGCCATTGGTAATAGCACTATTCGTATTTAGTTGCGTATCTAGCTCTGTGAAATTTTTAGTTTCTAAACTTTCTTGTAGCTTAGAATTACTCGTTTTTAAGGCATTCACTGAAGAACGTAAATCGTGACTAACAATAGAAAACAATTTGTCCTTAGTAGCATTTAATTCATCTAATGTAGACTTTTGAGCAATAATAATTTTATTGGATTTTATTTTTTCTCTATAAAAGTATCCGCCAGCTATTAATAATAGAACTAAACCTATTGAGGAGTAGAGCAATTTATTTCTTTCAGCTTCTTGTATTTTATTTTCAGCTTGTAATAAACTTACTTCTTTTTGTTTTTGCTTCACAGCAAATTTCTTTTCAAGCTCAGCTACTTCCCAAATTTTATTCTGATCATTTAAGGAGTCTTTCCATTTTTCATATTCTTTTCTATATATAATAGAGAGTTTATACTCTTTACGGTTTTCTTCAACCACAGCCATATTAAGTGCTGTATTTTGTTTTAACCTATAATCAGTTGTTTTCTTTGCTAACTCATAGGCTTTTTGAAAATAGGGTATCGCCAAATTATCTTTGTATTGGACATAATATAGGTTAGCAATTTCACCATAAGCGCCTACAAGTAAAAGAGTATCTTTATTGACTTCTTGTGCTTTTGCACTTTTGATAAAGTAATGTTCAGCTTTTTCAAAATTTTTAAGTTGTAAATAACATATACCTAAGTTATGTATGATGTGATTTTTCATACCATAGAATTCAGGAGCGTTTTCTCCTTCAAAATCTCTAAAATACTGGATTGCTTTTTTATACTCTTCTTGGTTTAAAGCCATTTCACCAAGGAGTATTTTTACATTATAATAAAATTCAAATTTTTTTGATATTGAATTGAATTCATGTTGTGCGTTTCTATATAATTTTTTCTTATTAAAACTATATCCTCTAAAATAATGACAGTAATTTTTCATTTCGATATCTTTAGTCGATACACTCAATTGTTTCATGGAATATACTAAAGTAGAATCCCAATTTTTATTTAAGAAATATTTTTGAGCTTTATGAAAGTTTACATGATTAATGTATTTATTACTACTGTTTTTTATGTTAATTTTTACTGCATTGAGGTCATTTTTTTGCTGAGAAAAAATGAGAGTATTTATAAATAAAAAATGGATGAGTATTTTAATTTTCATATTTATTTTTTTGCAAGTTAATTAAATATGAAAATTAAAAAGCCCTTTTTAAATAAAAAGGGCTAATCAATTATATAACAATATAAATTATTAACTTTCTTCACCTGTACCTTGAACAGTTGTAGTTGTACCTCTTGAAGTTATTGGGTCTCCTGTTCTTTCAGAAAGAGGGTTTCCATTTCTCCAATCTAACATTTTAATAGTTAATGTATCTCCTATGTTTAGATTTAGATTCACATTACCAGTTACTTTGGTAAAATGAAATTCCGTATCAGAATTTATGTTACCAAAATGATAAGTTAGGTATACACTGCTATTGTTTTTTGTATTCTGATACATGCATAATTGTGTGTCTACAGTTACGTTAGGGAGCCAAAAATAGGCTTCAAAAACGTGAGTAGCGCAATTATAAGAGGGTTTATGATTTTTTGTATCTATAAGACCTGGTACAGAAGAATTACCTGGTGTTTCCGAATCACTAATACCATTTGGGTAGGTAACAGATAAAGGAATTTCCTTATTATTTCCGGTTTGTAATATTTTATTTAGAATTACGATTTCTGTCGTTCCATCAGGAAGTTTAATCGCTCCTGTATATGTTTTTTCTTTCTGTTTACTAGATGTTTCACTCATAATAAAATGTTTTTTTGGTTAAAATTAGTTAACTGCAATGTATAAAATTACACTGGCTTTAAAAAGACAACTAAGAGAGAATTTAATCCCTCTTAGTAGAGGGAATATTACATACCTAATACTGTCCATTTAGATTCAACAGTAATATTAGGGACACCACCAATAGTAATTGTTGCAACACCTCCTGTGTTAGTAAATGTAAAGGTTTTAGCAGTACATCCAGTATATAGAGATAATACATTAGCAGTTGCTTCTATATAAGCAGTAACATTAGGAGAGCTATTAAGTACTGTGATTGTATTACTGTTAATATCGTAATAAATCATTCCAACAGCTGTATTATTAGTTGCACAAGTATCTTTTAAAGCAACGGTCATTATTGCACCCGAATTACCAGTAGGAATACTCATATTTCCTCCTACAGGAGTTGTAAAGTGATAATATGGAGCACTTGGTGCTGGTGCTGACCAAGTTGCTAAACCATTAGCGTCAGAAGTTAATACTTTTCCTGCAGCTTGTGAACCATCTGTAATTTTAAGAGTTCCTGCTACGTCTAGTTTCGCTCCAGGGGTATCAGTTCCAATACCTACATTACCATCATTTTTTATTCTTATTCTTGTTGCACTATTTGTACCCAATACTAAATCAGTATTTAATTCATTAAATACGTATGCCTCTCCTGACCAATTACCAATAGTTAACCCTGCAGTTTCCGTCCCATATCTGTATCTTGATCTTGATTCTATGTTCCCCATAATATCAAATTGCGATGTAGGAGTTGTTGTACCAATACCTACATTAGTACCATTATTAAAAAGATTGTTAGTTTCTACCCAATCAGTTCCATTCCAATATGTAGTGTTTCCTACTGCCGTACCGTCAGCTAAGTTACTTGCTCCTGCACCTGGAGTAGTCCATGTTGCTAAACCATTTGCATCCGATGTTAATACTTTTCCAGCTCCGTGAGTACCATCTGCAATTTTAATATTTCCTGCTACATCTAGTTTAGCTAAAGGATTAATTGTTCCAATACCTACATTTCCAGTTTGTTGTACGACAAAACGTTCCGTTTGATCTTCAGATGCAATTGAAAAGCGAAAAGCAGGGCTATAACCTAGTCCTAAGTTCCATTTCTGAAAATTATCACTTAACATTAAAGAAGATGTGATTCCTGCTGAATAAGTAATATCACTATGTACTTCTAAAAGTCGATCAGGCGTAGCCGTGTTAATACCAACTTTATCCCCATTGTTAAAAATATTTGAGCTATTTGTAATCCAACTAGTTCCATTCCAGTAAGGTGTGTTACCTGCAGCTGCACCATCAGCTAACCCACCATTTGAACCACCTGCATATAACGCATAAGGAACACTTAGTAATTGACTAGCACCTGTAATTGTATATGAAGTTCCGCCAGTTAAGTCAGTTTCTGTTTTAATATAATAAGTCCCTGTTGACCAATCAATACTTGCAAATGTCCCTGTAAGTACTGTACCGGCACCTATTTCTAAACTAGCCAATCCGTTTGCATTTGTTGTAGTTGTTTGTGTTTCTACATATACTGGAGTTCCAGTATCACTTCCTTGTAGAACAGAAATTTGCATTCCTACCATTTGATTGGCAATTAATCCGTTAGCTGCATCTCTAACAACTGCTTGGTAACTCATTTTTTGTGGTGCTTGTGCAAAAGCAGCCATGTTAATTAATAGTATTGTTATAAGTGTGTATAATTTTTTCATTTTCTTAGTTTTTTAGGATTTTAAATGTTTTAATGGTTTTGTTGTCTTTGGTTACACTTAGCAAATAAATTGCTTTTGGATACCTTAACATTGAAATAGAAGTATCTTCATTTTCTATTTTTCCATTGATAAGTATTCTACCTGAATAATCAAATAATTGGTAAGACAAATCTGAAGTATCTGTGTTTCCAATAGATAAATTGATTAGATCAGTTGTTGGGTTAGGATAGACCTTTGCGTACAAATTGATTTCATGTTCTTCTATGCCTAATACTACTTGTATTTCTATAGGTTGTTGAACTCCTTGAGCAACAGATCCTGCTGAATCTGAGCTAGTGATATAGAATGCTTGTCCAACAGAATAGGAAGCTGTTCCTCCAACTCCTGATGCATTCCCTCCAGAACTAACTGTGTTTTCTTGTGCATTTGTGGTGAGCATACCTATACTACATAGGAGAGCCACATAATACTTTGTTTTTTTGTTCTTCATAGTTTTGAGTTTGCTGAATTAATTTTAATGCAAAGTAGTATTGCAAACTCTTATTAAGAAAAATATGTTGTAGATGGATCTTTTTTGTTGTGGATGATTACTCCATCAACTTAAGAAAGGGTTTTTGATAACTTTTTGACAACGGAACGGGTACCTTATTTACATAAACTTGTTGAGAATTCCAGCTAGTTATGCGTTGCCTATTGATAATATATGATCTGTGAATTCTAATAAAATTATTTAGAGGCAAGATTTTTATTATTTGTTTTAAAGACATTCTTTCTGTATACATAACATCCTTAGTATAAATTTCAACATACACATTATCGGCTTTTACGTATAAAATATCTTTTTGCTCTATTTTTATAAATCCTCTGTTAGTTCTAATTTGTATAAAAGCCTGATCTTCTTTCTTAATTTTAATAGTTGTCTCTTGTGAAAATTGTTTTGTATTGGCTAAACATATCTCTATAGAAGAAAATAAATCGACTTTGTTAAACGGTTTAATAATATAACCACTAGGATTAGTCAACGTTGCTTTTTCAATAATTCCTTTATTGGTATAAGAGGTCAGGTAAATAAATGGAATTTTAAAACTATCTTTTAATCGTTGGCCCAAATCAATTCCTTCAGTGCCATTATATAAGTTTATATCTAATAAAGCAAGGTCGATCTTATTGTTATCAATTATATTTAATGCTTCATCAATATTTCTAGCTTTTCCTACAACAATATAACCAAGTTCTATAAGCATAGATTCAGCCATATGTGCAATAAGCACTTCATTTTCTACGATAAGAATATTTACTAGCTCTGACATTATAAATCAAAGCTATTCTTTTTTTTTGTTTTTTCTAAAAAATGAAGGTAAATGTAGAGAAATTGTTGTGGTTGTAAGTCATTTCTGCATCAATTTGTTGAGCAAGCATTTTGACTAGATTTAACCCTGTAGAGTTATGTATATTATTTTCCCAATCATGTTTGAGACCATTACCATTATCGTATATTTTTAATTCGAACTTTTCGTTTAAAACCGCCTTTAAGCTAACTACGATACTTCCCTCTTTTACATGATTAAATGCATATTTATAAGAGTTTGTTATTAATTCATTTATTATTAGTGCTAAATAAACAGACTTTGAAACTTCCATAGTAACATCTTCACACTTAACTTCTGTTTTAATAGTTTTATCTCTAGGAGCAACTGAACTTTCTATTGATTGAATTAAATCCTGAATATATTCTTTAAAACTTATTTTAGTATGATTGTCATACTCATGTAATTTTTCATGAATTATTGAAATAGCTTTTATTCTGTTAATACCGTCTTGTAGTGCTCTTTTAGCTTCAGGGTTTTTAATTTGTTTCTCTTGAAAATAAAATAAACTCGTTAACATTGTAAGGTTGTTTTTTACACGATGATTTACCTCTTCTAACAGCATCCCTATTTCTGTTTTTTGTCCTTCAATAATATTATTTCTAATTTTGAGTCTCTTCTTTTCCTGCTCTATAAGGGCTGTTTTTTTTGTTACAGCATCTTCAAGCTTTGTTTGCCTTTTTAACAAGCTATTCGTTCTCCATTTATAAAAAAGATAGAAGCCCAGTAACATAAAAAGAATAACAGCTATTTTAAACCAAATTGTCTCCCACCAAAACGGTCTAAACCGAACTTCAATTTTAGGAGAAATAGTTATTCCGTTAGCGCCAACAGCTTTTATAAATAAATTGTATTTTCCAGTAGGGATATTTTTTAATTTTAGTTCTGTATCTCTATGAAGGTTTGTCCATTCCTTAATTGAGTCTTTTCGTTTTACTAAAGTATATTCAAAATGAACTTTATCTTCATACCCCCAATCTAGAGCGGTATAAAAGATAACTAATTCATCTTCAGGTGATATGGGTATTTTGTGTTTTGGATCTAGTGTTTTTACTCCCTTAGTTTTTGTGCTATAGTTTTTTAAAATAAGTTTAGGACCTGTTAATCCTGTTCTTTCATTTTTAGGATTATATTTCACGATATTATCTGCTGCTCCCCATAGAATAGAACCATCATCATTTAGATGTACTGCTGAAGAAAAACCTGTTAAAAAAGTGCCAAATTCTACTCCAAAATTCCTGACTTTATAGCTAAAGTCATCATTAAAACTTAAAGATGAAATTCCTTTAGCTGTAGCAATCCAATACTTCCCATGATTATCTTGAATAAAGGACCTGATATCATTAGAAATGAGGCCGTTTTCTTGTTTAATATTGAATAGTTTATCTTCTTTTAAAAGATAGATTCCATCAGTGGAAGTTCCTATCCAGATACTCCCTTTTTTATCTTCATAAAAAGAGGTAATACTACTACTAGCCAATTGATCTATTGTTGCAATACAATTCTCCTTAATAATATTTACACCGTTATTATCTGTGCCAACCCATAATTTCCCCTTTGTATCTTTAAATATTTTATTGGTTTTATTACTGGTTAAACCATTTGTTTTCTTAATTTGATAAAAATCTGTTCCATCGTATTTTATTAAACCATTTTCTCTGGAAGTAAACCAAACATTTCGATTATTATCTGTTTCTACGGCATATAAAATATTACCCAATTGCCCTAGTTTTGGGAAATTATAAAATATGAATTCATTTTCGGTGAAATTTAAGCACCCTAAACCGTAAGTAGCTCCCCATGCTTCTCCTTTGTCATTAAATACAACATCCCAAATATAACTGGCGGTTGGAACTTCGTTACTAATTTTATTATAATACTCAACTATTTCACCTTCTTTAGTTTCTTTTTTTAATGTACTTCCGTTAGTACAAAACCACTTATTTTTTTCTTTGTCTAAAACAATATTGGGAGTAGACTTATAGATATCGTCAGATACTGAAAATATATTTTCGTTAATTCGTCCAATTCCTTTGGACAAATCGGTTCCCCATATATTGTTTTTGTCATCTATAAAAGCTTCAAACGTATGTCTACTTGGAAGCCCATCCTGAGGCCCAAAATAATTTACTTCAGTGCCGTTAAAGCTTACAATTCCTCTCCCATATATATTAAACCAGAGTCCTTTTTTATTTTTATTTATGGAATAGATATTATCATATCCTGGATTAAAGAAATCATATCTCCAAAATGAATCATTTTTAAACTGTACTAATCCACCTTGAAATAGACCAATCCAAATTCCTTGGTCATCTTCATAAAAATCTGAAAGTATGGCTAACGCATGTCCATTTTTTATATTATAATGTACTATTTTTTCATCATCAAAACGAACAAACCCATGCTGATCACTCAACCCAACCCAGTAGTTTCCTTTTTTATCATGAAACATCCCATAGGTAGTATTTGTTGGCAAGACATTACTTTTGTCATAAATTGTAAAGTTGCCATTCTCTATCTTAATAAGGCCTTGATTTTCTGTCCCAAACCAAATAGCATTATTCCTGTCTATTGTTAATTCAGTAATATTAGGAGAATCTATTCCTGGAATATTAATTAAAAATAGTTCATTATCTTTTATATAGCTTAATCCTACATCTGTTGCTACCCATAGAATTTCTTTTAAATCATATTGTAAATCCTTGATAGAATTAGAGGGTAAATTTGATTTTTTTGTAAAAATTTCATATTTGAATCCATCATATTTACAAAGCCCATCTTTAGAAGAACCTATCCAGATATACCCTTCTTTGTCTTGCTCTAATGATCGTGTAGAATTGGTAAAAAAACCATGTGATAAATCTTGATAGACAATGTTTTTTTTAGCATTATCTTTAAATATTAATGGGGAGGCCTTTAAAAGTCTACTAGGTAAAAAAGGTTTACGAATAGTATTATATTTTCCTTTTTTAACTTTTTTTAAATCTTTAAAATATAGCGTGTCTGGTGTTAATTTTAATAACTTCTTTTCAAAATTAGGTTGAAAATCATTAGGAACTATTTTCTTTATAATATCACTTTTATTTATTTCTACTTGTAATTTTTTTGGAATCCCAATTATTGGCTTCCAAACTAACTCAACACTAACAGGCTCTTTTAATTTGTGTTTTTCTTGCCCGAATACAGTAGTTGTAAAAAACAGGATTAAAAATAATATGTATAAATGTTTAGGTTTCATATAATAATACAATAGTATCACTAAATGATTTAATTCTGAAATTTATGTTGTAGATAAACTTAATTTGTTGTGAATGGTTTTGTTATAATTTACTGGTTGAATATATATAAGAAGGTGGGAGGGAAAATCAATAATCGTTAATAGAAATAACGATACAGGTAGGTAGATGTTTTTTAGTAAAATTAAATTAATATTGAGCCTGTCGAAATAGTTATAGAAAAGAATAACTTCGACAAGCTCAGTTTGACAATAGTAATTTATTTAGAACGCTCTTTTAGTACAACCTCAATATCTTCCATTGTATATCCTTTTGCTTTTAAAAGAATGAGGTAGTGATACATCAAATCAGCAGCTTCATTTTTAAACAAATTAGCATCATTATCCTTTGCTTCAATAACAAGCTCTACAGCTTCTTCACCTACTTTCTGAGCAACCTTATTAATTCCTCTACGGTATAATTGGTTGGTATATGAGCTTTCATCATTATCATCAATTCGTTGAGAAATAGTTTGTTCCAATTCATACATAAATCCTCTAGAGGTTTCATCACCAAAACAAGTGGTAGTTCCTTTATGACACGTTGGTCCAACAGGATCTGCTTTGATTAATATAGTGTCATTGTCACAGTCTATTTTAATAGACTTTACGAACAGAAAATTACCAGATTCTTCTCCTTTTGTCCATAACCTATTTTTACTTCTGCTGTAAAAAGTAACTTTGTTTTCAGCTTTCGTTTTTTGAAAAGCTTTCTCGTTCATATAACCTAACATTAATACCTGTAATGTCGTATCGTTTTGAACTATTACGGGTACTAAATCATCGCCTTTATTGAAATCTATAGTCATGATATTATGCTGTTTTATGTTCAGTAATTCTAACTGGAATATTTTTGTTTTGTAAATAGTTTTTAAGTTCAGGAATAGGGATTTCACTATAGTGAAATATACTTGCTGCTAAACCTGCACTGGCCTCAGTATTGTTGAATAAATTAGAAAAATGAATTTTACTTCCTGCGCCACCTGAAGCAATAACGGGGATATTGATTGCTTTACTAACTTCATTGGTAATGTCCATAGCAAACCCTGCTTTGGTACCATCGTTATTCATTGAGGTTAATAAGATTTCTCCAGCTCCTAATTCAGTAACTTTTTTTGCCCATTCAATAGTTTTCAACGGGGTAATAGTTCTTCCTCCATGTACAAAAACCATCCATTCTCCATCTACAAATTTTGTATCGATAGCAACTACTACACACTGACTCCCATACTGATTTGCAATTTCAGAAATTAATTCAGGATTTTTAACCGCTGATGAATTAACACTTACTTTATCTGCTCCAGCTTTAATAATTTTTTCAACATCTGATATTGCGTTAATACCACCACCTACAGTAAATGGAATATTAATTTCTTTAGCAATTTTCTGTACTAAATCAACCAATGTTTTTCTATTTTCTACCGTTGCAGTAATATCTAAAAACACCAATTCATCAGCGCCTTCTTCCACATATCGTTTAGCTAGTTCAATAGGGTCTCCCGCATCTTGAATGTCGACAAAATTGATTCCTTTTACTGTTCGTCCATCTTTAATATCTAAACAAGGAATGATTCTTTTTTTTAACATTTTAATTAAATTATAAAATTGAAGAAAGTTCTTTTAAAGTGATGTTTCCTTCATAAATAGCTTTCCCTAAAATAGTTCCTTCGCAACCAATTTCTTTTAAAGTAACTAAATCGTCTATATTAGAAACACCGCCACTAGCAATTAAATTTATTTTTGTAGCTCTCAAAATTTCTTGGTATAAATCATTAGAGGCTCCCTGTAGCATCCCGTCCTTGGAAATATCTGTACAAATTACATTTATAATACCTTTTGCTTCATAATCTTTAATGAAGTCCAATACATCTAGCTCAGAGCTTTCTAACCATCCGTTAGTAGCTATTTTTCTATTCAAACAATCTGCTCCTAAAATTATTTTGTCATTACCATAAGTAGCCAGCCAATTTAAAAACTGAGTTGGATTGTTGGCAGCAATACTACCACCAGTAATTTGACTTGCTCCAGATTCAAAAGCTATTTTTAAATCTTCATTAGATTTTAAGCCTCCTCCAAAATCAACTTTTAAATTTGTTTTGGAAGCAATTTGTTCTAGTATGTTATAGTTAACAATGTGCTTTGATTTTGCGCCATCTAAATCTACCACGTGTAAATATTGTATTCCGCTGTCTTCAAATTCCTTTGCAACCTCTAAAGGGTTTTCGTTATATATCTTTTTGGTGTTGTAATCACCTTTTGTTAAGCGAACACATTTACCATCTATAATGTCTATTGCGGGTATTATTCTCATAATCCTAAGAAGTTCTTTAAAATTTGTTCCCCTATATCAGCTGATTTTTCAGGGTGAAATTGTGTTGCGTAAAAATTGTCTTTTTGCATTGCTGTTCCAAAAGGTAAAATATAGTCACAACTAGCAATTGTTTGTTCGTTTATTTCGGCGTAATAACTATGTACATAATATACATCGTTATTAAGTTCAATATTATTAAACAACGAACTTTTTGTAGTAGAAAAGCTGTTCCATCCCATGTGAGGAACTTTACCAGTGTCAGGAAATTTTTTAACATTAGTATCAAATATACCTAAGCAATTGGTGTTGGCTTCTTCGGTATATTTACACATTAATTGTAAACCAAGACAGATACCCAACATTGGCTTTTCAATAGCGACTAAAACTTTGTCTAATCCTTTTTCAGTCAGATGTTTCATAGCAGAACTAGCTTCCCCCACGCCTGGAAAAATAACTTTATCAGCATTTAATAATTCCGTTGCATCATCAGTAATAATACTCTCATAACCTAAACGAGTTAAAGCATTTTGTACGGAACG
>Ga0209292_1006788_pt1 | contig 11121 bp, 10 predicted proteins | sample GOMGulsemesocosm_2_FD_184634 | JGI IMG/M metagenome (GOLD analysis project Ga0209292, IMG submission 184634) | Methane-oxidizing microbial communities from mesocosms in the Gulf of Mexico - GOM9C Gulf of Mexico (SPAdes) (version 2) | ecosystem: Environmental > Aquatic > Marine > Cold seeps...
ATCGCGTATCTTAGGTATGGGTGATGTGCTCTCGCTAATTGAAGATGCTGAGCGCAAAATAGACAAGAAAAAAGCTGAGAAGTTTGCCACTAAGATGACTAAAGGTAAGCGTTTTACCTTGGAAGACTTCAGTGAGCAAATTCAGCAAATGGACAATATGGGCGGCATGATGTCCATGATGGATAAACTGCCAGGTATGGGGCAGATGGTGCAGGCAGCACAAGCAGCGCAAGCTGAAAAAGGTATGGGTAAATTGGTTGTCATTATCAATTCAATGACCGTGAAAGAGCGTAGAAACCCAGATATTATCAGCGGCTCTCGCAAGAAACGTATTGCGATGGGCTCAGGTACACAAATACAAGATATTAACCGTCTACTCAAGCAGCATAAACAAATGGCCAAGATGATGAAAAAAGTCTCTGGTAAAGGCGGTATGACTAAGATGATGCGCGGCATGAAAGGTATGATGCCTCCCGGAATGGGCGGTGGTGGCTTTCCAGGCATGCGTTAATAGCAATATCTATACTGTTATATGAGAGCCAAGTGTTGTTAGAGATAGCGGTACTTGGCTCTTTTGATTTAAGGTTAAAAGAAACTCTATAAAGCTTCACATTGATCAGTAAGTGGCGTAGAATCTGGCCTCGGAAAATTTTCCTCGTCAGTACAGTATTGTGTTGATTTGGGACCGTACTACTTTTGTGAGGGACTCATGTCTGAGCATAAAGTAGGAAAACTAACGTTGGGTAATATTAACGCCCACGCAATATATAAAGGATCACTTATGGTCACTATTCGTCTATCTCGTGGCGGCGCTAAAAAGCGTCCATTTTATCACATCACTGTTGCTGACTCGCGTAATTCTCGCGATGGTCGCTTTATTGAGCGTCTAGGTTTCTTTAACCCTATCGCCCAGGGTCAGGAAGAGCGTTTACGTATTAGCTTGGATCGTGTTGAATATTGGATGGGCAAAGGCGCTCAGCCATCAGAGCGTGTTGCTCAACTGATCAAAGACGCGAACAAAGCAGCTTAATTTGCTGCCCTTAAAGGTTTTTTATGAAAGTTTATAAAACAGAAGATTTGACCGTAGTAGGACAAATCACATCAGTTTACGGTGTTAAAGGATGGCTTAAAATCTATTCTCACACTGATCCGATGGACAGTATTCTTAGCTATAAGCCTTGGTTAATCCAGCGAAATGGTCAATGGGTTGCTGTCAATGTAGAAACTTCAAGAAAACACGGTAAGGGTTTAGTTGCCAAATTGGAGAAAGTAGATGATCGTGATGTTGCGCGTCAGTACTGTGGTATTGATATAGCAATAGAGCGCTCACAATTACCGGCACTTGATGCGGGTGAATACTACTGGAGTCAATTGGAGCAATTAACTGTTCATACTTTGGCTGGCGAAGTGCTAGGCAAGGTAAGCCATTTGATAGAGACAGGATCTAATGATGTGTTAGTTGTTAAAGGTGATAGTAATAGCATCGATGACAAAGAGCGTATGATTCCCTATCTTCCCGATCAAGTGGTAAAAGAAATTAACTTAGATACAGGTACTATGCGGGTCGATTGGGACCCTGAGTTTTAGGCTGTGTGGTTTGCTGTAGTGTCGTTATTTCCTGAAATGTTTGAAGCGATTAGTCGCTTTGGTGTCACAGGAAGAGCGCTTAAGCGTGGTTTAGTACAGATCGACTGTTTTAATCCTAGAGATTTTACCAGTGATAAGCATCGCACTGTCGATGATCGCCCCTTTGGCGGCGGTCCTGGCATGTTGATGAAAGTACAGCCATTAAAAGATGCGATACAAAAAGCTAAAGAGTCAGCGCCTGGTGAGGCGAAAGTTGTTTATCTCTCACCACAAGGGCGAAGATTGAATCATGAGCTAGTAACAGAGCTTGGATCGTACAAAAATTTAATATTGGTTGCAGGGCGCTATGAAGGTATTGATGAGCGCTTGATTGAATCGGACATCGATATGGAAATCTCTCTTGGAGATTTTGTATTAAGTGGTGGTGAATTGCCAACCATGACGGTGATCGATGCGGTTTCTAGATTGATCCCAGGAGTATTGGGGCATGTAGATTCAGCGCTAGAAGATTCCTTTGCGCAAGGTCTTTTAGACTGCCCGCATTATACGCGACCAGAAGTTTTCGACGATCGTAAAGTACCTGAAGTGTTGCTGTCAGGAGATCATGCAAAAATCAAGCGCTGGCGCTTGAAGCAGCAGTTGGGGCGAACCTATGAAAGGCGACCTGATTTGCTCGAAGCATTAGATCTAAACACACAACAGCAACAGTTATTAGAAGAATATATCTGCGAGACTGAGAAGTCAGGCAGTTAACATTAGGAGCTACGCATGAGCGGTAAGAACTCTATTATTCAGCAAATTGAAGCTGAACAAATGACTAAAGAAATCCCTGATTTTGGTCCAGGGGATACAGTAATCGTTAAAGTACGTGTTGTTGAGGGAACTCGCAGCCGTCTACAAGCCTATGAAGGTGTAGTAATCGGCGTTCGTAACCGTGCATTGAACTCTGCATTTACAGTACGTAAGATTTCACACGGTGTTGGTGTTGAGCGTACTTTCCAGACTTTCAGCAAAGTTGTTGAAGAAGTTGAAGTGAAGCGTCGCGGCGATGTTCGTCAAGCTAAGCTATACTACTTGCGCGAACTGAGCGGTAAATCTGCACGTATCAAAGAAAAATTGGGCTGATCTCAATAATTCTGCTTTAATTAAAAGACGGCCTAGGCCGTCTTTTTTTTGTCTGAAAATTTGATCTGGCAAAAGGAGTCAAACACTACATTGTATTTAGGGAAGTAGGGGGGTAAATCCCCAGGTGTTCCCTGTGGGTGGCTCAGCGGCTAATGCCCAAAAAGAGGGTCGCATAGATCCACGGAAAAATACGAAGAAAATGACTAGTCCTTTACAGCGGTCCTGAGAAAGGTAAAAGATGATCAAGGTTGTGTTTCTGTTTACCGTTTAGGGATCCGCCCTTTGGCTAAACTATTGCCTTTATCAGAAAAAAACGCTGTATGCCAAGGCGCCAGGGACTTGTACGTTGCTATCTTTGTTTTATCTGCAGAAAATATACGCTCTGAACGGTAGTTGTGAATATTTGGTTCATATTGTTGATAATAGTATAGAATATCTGAAATAAAATGAACTGCTTGCGCAATCAAGTAATAATTAAAGTTGTCGTGCTACCGCGCAGCGCTATTGGTGAATGTCATAAATGTTTTCAATAGTATTGCAGTGCGCGTTTGCTTATAGTAATTAGTTTTAAATTAAGAGTCTTGCTTCCAGAGAGATCGGTAGATCGATAGGTAGGTGTAAATGTCCAAAAAAATAGTTGGATGGTTTGTTGTTTTGTTACTGATAATGGTCTGTGTTGTTGGCAGTTACTTTTTCTATCAGTACAAAAGTAAACAGATAGTGACAACGCTTATAGAGCAGTTGGTGCCTGTCGCTGATATCACTTACTCAGAATTGGTGGTTGATTTTGAGGGAAGAGTTAGCCTTATTGGTGTGCGATTCTCCCCCGTTGGGTATCAAGATGCCATTCTTATCGATAAAATTGATTTAGTCAGTGGTAGTGCTCTCTCGTTAATGAGTGCCGATCATTGGTTTAAAGGAGATTTGCCAGAAACACTAGAACTGCAATTAAAAAGTGTTATTTTTAAAGTCGATTCAGATTTTTTGCATGATTCAAATACACCTCTGAGTAAGACAGTACAGTATAAATCCCTATGGGGGGTGGCTTGTGCAGATAGTACTGATTTTTCCACTCTCGCAAAGCAATTAGGTTTGTTGAAGCTACAGGCAAGCGTTAACCTTAAAATTAGCTCTGATCCATCATCGCGCATATTTAAAACAGTATTGAGCGCCGATGTACCAGGTTTAGTGAAGGGTTTGTTTGCGTTTGAGATAAACAGCGTGGTTCCCTTTGAGTTTTATGATCGATCGGTGCTCTCTCGTGCAAAAATCACCCATGCATCCGCTAAAGTCACAGACTTAGGCTTTAACCTTAAACGCATAAGACACTGCGCAAAAAAGGAAGAGATCAAAGAAAAGCACTATCCTGATTTTTATAACGCCAGCGTTAAGCTCAATATGGTTGGCGAAGATGTGGCGCAGTTACCTGAGTTAGATGAAAGTGTGCTGGCTTTTTTTAAGCCGCGATCGAGTGTTTCGCTGCAACTTACGCCAAAGTATCCATTGTTCTTGCCAGAAATATTCAGTCAAAGTTTTGATCTTTTTAAGGCACAAGGCTTGAAGTTGGCAGTTAACAAAAAATTGGTATCGACTAATTATTTGCCATTACTAAAGGGCAGCACGGTCGAAGTAGAGCAAAAAGAGGTTGTTAAAGAAGAGATCTTATCTGAATTAAAAGCCGCAGAGGTGATGAAGAAGGACGTTAAGTTAAAGTCAAAATTTCGCAGTGTTGGTTTTGTTGAGCTAGCGGGGATGCAAGGCGTTAAAATTCGTCTTAGAACTAAAGTTGGTAAAGAGCTCGATGGCGTATTACTACGTGTGGAAGCGGATAAAATAGTCATGCAGCGCAGGGTCGAGCAAGGGGTGGTTACTTATCCTGTTAGTAAAGAAAATATTGCCAGCATTAAAATTCTTCGTTAATGCCAGTTTGTGATGAAGAGTTTAACCATAATGAGCATGCGTTAGAGTATTTAACTGATTTTCTTTGGTGCTTGGAAAATGAAAAGCAGCTCGCCAGAAGTAGCTGTAGTGCCTATAAAAGAGATATTGAAGGATTTATTAGCTGGTTAAACACTGCCCGAGAAAATGTGTTGGCAATTGATAATCGCCAAATTAATCAATATCTCTATGCGCGTATGGCAAAAGGATATAAGCCGAGTTCTAACGCCAGACTGCTTGCGAGCCTGAAAGCGTTTTACAAGCACTTGCTAATCAAGCAAGTTGTATTCTCTGATCCTTGCTTTTCTGTTATTCAGCCTAAGGTTATCGCTAAGAACACCAGTATTATAGAAGTTGAAGATGTAGAACGTTTGATGTCAGCTCCCGATGTTGAAAATGCCATTGGCCTTCGTGATAGGGCGATGCTTGAGGTGCTTTACTCCACGGGTGTCAGTGTCTCTGAATTAATTTCTCTGCGTCTTCCTTTACTAGATCTCAAACAAGCTACTCTTAAAGTGGCGTCTTCAAAAGGTGAGTTAAGAAGGCTTTTCCTGACAAAAGAGAGTTGTCACTGGCTAGGTCTCTATTTACAAGAAGAGCGAAAAAAAAGACAAAAAAAAGATCAAAACGATTGGATGTTTTTGAGCGAGCGTGGTCAAAGAATGACGCGACAGACTTTTTGGTATCGTATCAAAGCATATGTGGCGAAATCTGGATTGAGTGATAACATATCACCACAAACATTGCGGCGCTCATTTGCAGTGCATATTTTAGGGTCAGGAGTTGAGCTGAAAGTGGTTCAGCAGATTTTAGGACATAAACAAGCGCTTAGCACTGCAAGATATAGTTAAGGAAGTAGCAAATAAGTCCCCAGTTGTTCCCTGTGCTTTTTTTAGTCAGGTAAGTCTAAGCAGTTAAATCAGCGGAAGAATGCGGAGTGAATGGCCAGTCCTTTGCAAGTGTTCTGACAAAGGAAAAGATGAAACAAGATTTTATCTCTGTTGACTGTTTAGCTTTCGTTTAAAATGTAAGCACCCTTCGGGGCGCCTGAAACTTGTTTGCGGTTTTTTTTATAAAAAATGATAGGAAATATATAAAAATATGAAATCTGTATTGGTAAAAGTAGTCGCTGCGTTTTCGTTAGTATTTGCAACCGCCAGTGGGTTATTCGCGGGAGAGGTAGAAGACAGTATTGTTGATAAAATGAAACTTATTAATCCTAATATAGAAGTGTCTGAAGTCCTTGAATCTCCTTGGCCCGGCATGTATGAAGTGACTTTGGCTTCTGGTGAAGTGATCTTTTCAGATAAAAGTGCTGAGTATTTAGTGTTGGGTCAGATGTTTAATCTCAGTGTGGAAAAAGGTTTTGTTAATCTAACGCAAAAGAAATTTGAAAAGAAAGTTGCTGAAGTGCTGGCTGATTACGATCCAGATGAGCAAATAATATATAAGGCCAAAGGTGAAGAAAAAGCGGTCGTGAGCGTTTTTACTGATATCAGTTGTTACTATTGTAAAAAATTGCACAAAGCAATTCCTCAGTTGCAAGAAAGTGGTGTGACCATTAAATATTTAGCTTTTCCGCGAGAGGGAAAAGGGTCAGATACAGCGAATAAAATGTCTTCAATCTGGTGCGCAAAAGATAAGCCGAAGGCGATGGATTTGGCAAAAAACACCGGTAGAATTGAATCCCTTGCTTGTGATGACCCTGTTGAAAAGCAGTTTGATCTGGCGCGCGAACTCGGCGTGAATGCTACACCGACTATTTTTACTACTGAAGGTGTGAAAATTTCAGGATTTGCATCAGCAGAAAGACTACTAAGCGAAATAGGTGTGCTTAATTAAGCGTGCACTAATGCTAAATTAATGATCCATAAGCCTCTAAAAAGAGGCTTTTTTGTTGGCGCTAAGCAATAAACAAGTGCGTTATTTAAATCGCATATCGATATTGCTAAAAAACCTAAAATACTTTGATTAAATAATAATCCTTCAATAGTTTGTCGTGCGCATCTTAGCTATACTATCGATCCGCTATGGCTCGTGTGGAGTGGTAGTTTGGTGTGAATATTGACTTCGAGGAATGATTTTGAAACCGGTAAAAGTTGGAATATGTGGTTTAGGTACTGTCGGAAGCGGTACATTTAATGTATTAACACGTAATGCACAAGAAATTACCCGTCGTGTTGGATGCGAAATTATTATCGAGCAAATTGGTGCTCGTCGCGATAACCCAAATTGCATGACCACAACCACCAATATCACCCGCGATATTTTTGAAGTTGCAGTCAATCCTGAAATAGATATTGTCGTCGAATTGATTGGCGGCTTAGACGTTGCACTAAAACTGGTTCTATTGGCCATTGAAAATGGCAAGCATGTCGTGACAGCCAATAAAGCTTTGATCGCTGAATACGGCAACGAAATTTTTGCCGCGGCTAAAAAGCACAATGTAACAGTGGCGTTTGAGTCTGCTGTCGCTGGCGGTATCCCTATTATTAAGGCGCTTAGAGAAGGCCTAGCTGGCAATAAAATTAATAGTATTGCCGGTATTATCAATGGTACAGGCAATTTCATTCTCTCTGAAATGCAAGAGAAGGGGCGTGATTTTGCTGATGTATTAGCAGAAGCGCAGGCACTTGGTTACGCAGAAGCAGACCCAACTTTTGATGTTGAAGGTATTGATGCAGCGCATAAACTGACTATCTTGGCGTCAATTGCCTATGGTGTGCCATTACAATTCGATAAGGCATATACAGAGGGTATCAGTAAAGTAACTTCTGAAGATGTTAGATTTGCAGATGAGCTAGGGTATCGGATCAAGCATTTAGGGATAGCGCGACGTACTGAACAGGGCATAGAACTGCGAGTTCACCCAACAATGATTGCCAAACAAACTTTACTTGCAAATGTGAACGGTGTAATGAACGCGGTAGTGGTTAACTCTGACGCAGTCGGCGAAACGTTGTATTACGGCGCAGGCGCTGGGGATGAGGCGACGGGTTCTGCAGTGATCGCAGATATCATTGATATCGCTCGTAATATTACTGGTACCAATGCAATAGCGCCGCTTGGGTATCAAAATGATACGTTAGAGAACACCGAAATTCTAGACATGCAACAGACGCAAACGGGTTATTACCTGCATTTAAAAGCGGCAGAAAAGCCGGGCGTTTTGGCTGAAGTGACTAAGATACTCGGTCAAAGTGGTATCAACATTGAAGCGATTGTGCAAAAAGAGTCAGATGAAGATTATGTGCCAGTTATATTGTTAACTCAGCAAGTGGGTGAATTGCAAATGAACCAGGCGATAACAGCTATAGAGGCACTCGATTGCATTTTAGGTGAAGTCACTCGTATTCGCGTAGAACATTAAAAGGTAGAGAGAAATGAAATATATATCAACGCGCGGCGATGCTCCTGTACTCAATTTTGAAGAAGTACTGTTAGCAGGGCTTGCCTCTGATGGTGGTCTATACGTGCCACAAGAGTTGCCTAAGTATTCTAAAGAAGAAATCGCATCTTGGGCGGGGTTATCCTACTCGCAACTAGCCTTTAAAGTAATCGCACCTTTTGTTGCAGGCAGTATAGAAGATGAGCAGTTGTCAGCGATGATCGATGAAACTTACGCCGGTTTTGATCATAGTGCCGTGGCGCCATTAAAAGAGCTCTCAACCAATGAGTGGGTATTGGAGTTGTTTCACGGTCCTACACTGGCGTTTAAGGACTTTGCATTGCAGTTGCTTGGTCGTTTAATGGATCATATCCTACAAAAGCGCAATGAGAAGCTGGTTATCTTAGGTGCTACTTCAGGCGATACTGGTTCAGCGGCGATTGAGGGTTGTCGTCACAGTGACAACATCGATATGTTTATCATGCATCCGCATGAGAAAGTATCACAAGTACAGCGTTTGCAAATGACCAGTATTTTGGCCGATAATGTGCACAACATTGCCATCTCGGGTAATTTTGATGACTGTCAGGAAATGGTTAAAGCCAGCTTTTCCGACCAGAGCTTTTTGCAAGGGCGTAAGCTCGGTGCGGTAAATTCGATAAACTGGGCGCGCATTATGTCGCAAATCGTTTATTATTTTAGTGCATCTCTGGCATTGGGTGGTCCGCACCGAGAAGTGTCTTTTTCTGTGCCTACCGGAAATTTCGGTGATATTTTTGCAGGCTACTTGGCGAAGCAAATGGGTTTGCCAATTAAGCAGTTAGTTGTTGCTACTAATACCAATGATATTTTACACCGTGCAATCTCTGCCAATGATATGTCTAAAAGTGAGCTAAAACATAGCTTATCACCTTCTATGGATATCATGGTTTCATCTAACTTTGAGCGTCTTTTGTTTGATTTGTACGATAGGGACGGCAAAGCGGTTAGTGAGTTGTTGAATCGCTTTAAAGCACAAGCTGTGTCACTTGATCCGGAACGACTAAGCAAGTTACAAGCTACCTTTGATAGTGCCAGCGTTAACGATGATGATACCTGTAATACGATTGCTGATGTCTTTGCGCAAACAGGCTACTTGCTTGATCCGCACACTGCCATTGGTGTAAAAGCAGGGCGTGATAAAAATGCAGATAGTGCAGTGCCTATGATTACTCTGGCGACTGCCCACCCAGTTAAGTTTCCTGATGCTGTTGTAAAAGCAGGCATCGAGCCACCTAAGTTGCCAGCGCATTTGACGGATCTGTTTGAGCGCGAAGAGCGCTACACAGTATTGGATAATACCTTACAAGATGTTCAACAGTTTATGATGAGTAAGCTTTCTTAATCATACTCAAGATATTATAAAGGCTCGTTTATCGAGCCTTTTTTATGTACAGGATGTACGGTATAGCGCGGCGGCATGGAGGTCAAAGAGCGCATATGTACAGGATGTACGGTAAGCGTAAATGTCATGGTAGGATCTTGTTCCTGACAAATCCTAAGTACCTACATCCGTGTAGGCAATAGCAAAGAGCGCGCATATTCAATAATTAATTATCTTCAAAGTGTAGCGAGACGAAGCAATGGATTTTTTTTATATTCTGTCAAAAGTATTTTGGTTTGTGGCCAGCCCTGATAATGCCATTATTTTGCTCGTGACCCTTGCAACTTTATTAATATACGCAGGTTCCAAGTGGGGAATAAGGCTCTTGAGTGTTGCAGTTGTTATCTCGCTGACCATTATGTTTTTGCCTGTCGCTGATATTATATTAAGGCCTCTAGAAGAGCGTTTTCCAGCGCCAGCGAGCCCTCCTGAAAATATCTCTGGGGTTATTGTGCTAGGGGGATCTGAAAATGGTGATTTAAGTTTAGTGTGGAATATGGCGCAGTTTAATCAAGCGTCAGAGCGAATGATGGCTATTCCAGCCCTTGCGCGTGCTTATCCTAATGCTCAAATAGTTTTTAGTGGTGGTAGTGGGTCATTGTTGCATCCAAATGGGGTTGCTAATGAAGCCATGACTAATTGGTTTATCGAACACGGGGTTGCTGAACGGGTTAGGTGGGAAAAGCAATCGCGTAATACTTATGAAAACGCAACATTAAGTGAAGCCATGTTGCAAGGTGTGCCGAAAGGTCGTTGGTTACTAGTCACTTCTGCTTTTCATATGCCCAGGTCGATGGGGATATTCCGCCTGCGCGGTTGGGATGTGGTGCCCTACCCTGTAGATTATTATTCTAATACCGCAGACGCATTACGCGTAGATCCGAAATATTGGGAGCATATAAGAGATTTGAACTTCACCATCAAAGAGTGGCTAGGCCTGGTGGTCTATTATTATACGGGTAAAACAGACGCACTGTTTCCGGCGCCTATCTTAAAAGTGAATGAATGAGTGAATCAGAAAATACTTAAAGCTGTAAAATTAAGTAACTAAAGGTGAGAGTTTGAACAGAGTAGAAATACTGACACGCGATGACATTGATTTAACCGCTAATATCTTTTCTCAGGTAGCGACACCGCTCGCTAAAGTATATGCAGCGCGCGGTATTGAAGATGAGTCTCAATTGGGCCGCTCGTTAAAAGAGCTGTTACCTGATTCCGGGCTTAAAGATATTGATATCGCTTCAACTAGAGTGGCGGGGGCGATTATCAACGCTGAGAAAATTATCATTGTCGGGGATTTTGATTGCGATGGTGCGACCAGTACTGCGGTATTAAAGCTGGGGTTGCAAATGATGGGCTCAGAAAATACTGATTATCTTATTCCCAATCGTTTTGAGTTTGGCTATGGTTTATCTCCTGAAATCGTCAATGTAGCGGCGCAAAATGAACCCGATTTAATTATTACAGTCGATAATGGTGTCGCCAGCATTGATGGTGTTGATAGAGCTAATGCACTAGGTATCGATGTTGTCGTTACCGATCATCACTTGGCAGGAGATGAGTTACCAAAGGCGGTTGCCATTGTTAACCCTAACCAAAAAGACTGCCGTTTTAGTGCAAAATCTACCTGTGGTGTTGGTGTGGTATTCTATTTACTGAT
>Ga0209292_1006792_pt1 | contig 11114 bp, 10 predicted proteins | sample GOMGulsemesocosm_2_FD_184634 | JGI IMG/M metagenome (GOLD analysis project Ga0209292, IMG submission 184634) | Methane-oxidizing microbial communities from mesocosms in the Gulf of Mexico - GOM9C Gulf of Mexico (SPAdes) (version 2) | ecosystem: Environmental > Aquatic > Marine > Cold seeps...
AGGCTATAAAAGCGAGCACCATGCCAACAGATAAAGCATTACTCATCACTAGCGTTGCAGCAAAGTAAATGACTAATACATTTTCAAGCCCAAATAAGAGTCTGTTCACTGCATCAAAACTGATGTTTAAGCGGCCTAATCGAATTTTACTGTTTATTACATCGCTATAACGGTTTTGCCAAATACCTTGGCGCTGTGATTCGTTAGCAAATAGCTTAATGGTTTGCATACCGCGGATATTTTCTAAAAAACTACTTTGTTCTTTAGCGCTACTTTGAATCATTTCTTCGGTGGCTTGGTGCAGTGGACGATATAACGCAAGGCGAATAATGGTGTAAATAGCAATGGCACCAAGCACTACTAGTGTAAGCTTTACTGAATACACAAACATCATGATTAATACGGTGAGCGCCATTACACCGTCTACCAAGGTTTCTACAAAACCGGTAGTTATGCGCTCTCTAATTTGAGCTAGCGAGCCAAAACGTGAAACAACATCGCCAACATGACGCGATTCAAAATAATTCATGGGAAGACGTAATAAATGTCTGAAAAGGTTAACCCCCATTTGCATGTTGAGCAGGCTTGATAGTCGTAAAATTAGCCAACTACGCACTGCTGTGGTAACCACCGAAATAATGGCAATAAATGCAAACCCTAAGGCAAGTACGGTAAGGAGTGATTCGTCAAAACTTACTAACACCTCATCTACCACCCATTGCATATAATAAGGGGTCATTAAGGTGAATAATTGCAACACTAACGACAAGGCAATGAGTTTTATGAGCCCAGATTTTAAACCAGACATTTTGCTCCACAATTGTGACAGCTTCATTTGTTCGCGTTCTTTTTTCTTTTCAAACTGGCTGGTTGGAGTTAGTTCTAAACAAATGCCCGTGAAATGCTGACTAAACTCTTCAGCATTGAGAGTGCGTTTGCCAACAGCAGGGTCGTTAATAGAATACTTGGTATTTTTACCTTTGCCGCTCACATTCGTGAGCACCACAAAGTGGTTCATGTCCCAATGCAAAATACAGGGGGTAGCGAGTTTATGCACTTCATCGATGGGGCATTTTAATGCCCGACTCGCTAAATGCAGACTATCGCCCAACTCAATAAGTTGTTGTAAATTCATACCTTTTAAATTGGCAGAAAATCGCTTGCGCATGGCAGGCATATCGAGTTTATGACCATAATAGCCTGCTACCATCGCCATTGAAGCTAGGCCACACTCAGCTATTTCTGATTGGAGAATTATAGCTACTGCTGTACTCGATGAATAGTTAAGTTTATAAGGCATTACTACTTCTTGTTGATTTGATAATGAGTCGTTATGTTAGTTGCTTAGCGTAATGAAACATTAGAAGGACTATTGACGTTGTGCTTCATGTTTTAGTTCATTATCGAGATCATGTGCTTCGTTGTATCCTTGATAAATACCACCTGCAATAATAAATAAAACTACGGTCAATAATATGTAGCCTATCTTAGTGGCAACTCTCAAATAATTTTTTTTTGATTTCATATATGCAAATATCCAATAAAATAGGAAGCATTGCTCCCTATTGATTTTTCAGGTTAATGTTCGTCGCAAACGACTTCGTGAATGACAGCCCCAATGGCTTTTAAACCATCCCAAGCTTTATCAAGAGTTTCGGCTGCAACGTCTGCCCAACCTCTTCCTGTTGTTTTTTCACTACCACCATAAACTTCAATAAGTTGTTCTTTTGTAAGTAGCTTCATTTTTAGTCAACCTTATTGATTTTCATGTGCGTCCATATAACCAGCTGCAATTCCGCCTAGAATCAATATAGCACCAACTGCAATTGCAGCTGGATGAGCAATGCGAATTAATACCTGACCAGCGGCTCTAGCGGCTGCTGCGACTGCTGCCCCACCATGTACATCTTGAATCTCATTTACATTTAGCTCGCGCATAATGTTATACTCCGTTTTGTCTGGCTCTTGCCAGATTAGTTAAGTGCTAACTAATTAAATTTACTTATATATTTAAGCAATTGATTTTAGTTAGCGGTTAGTTAGGCTGACTTTCGTTGTCTGTCGAAAGTTTAACGTTGGTCAGCCGCTTTATTCTTTTTATTGATTTAGCTTTCGCGGTGCCAATAAAGATGAATTCTTCATATTCTTTGTTCTATTCTGTCTTAAATAAGCCATTAACTGACTCTACCTTTCAAGCTATATAGAGGCTCCAACAACCACTCAATGAGTGTGCGTTGCTCTAGCATAATATCCGCCTCAAACAACATGCCGCTTTTCAGGTTAAAATCTTTGCCGAATGCTTTTATATATTGCACATCTAATTGGGCGCGCAGTCGATAAACTGGCTCTTGAAAGCTAATGGGTAATGACACTTCGCTTGGCATGATGAGTGCGCGGTCAATTCGGTTTATTTCACTGTTGATAAAACCAAAACGTTGATAAGGAAAAGCATCGAAACGTAATCTTGCATGGTGGCCTTGTTGTACAAAACCAGCTGAGCGAGTTGGTAGTAATAACTCCGCGACTAACGTTGAACCTGCTGGTAAAATGTGCAGCAATGGTTTTTTGCTGGACAAGCTTTCACCTTCCACCACTTGAATGCCTGTCACTGTGCCTGCATTGCTTGCGGTGATGGTGTATTGATGACTATTTTCTATTTGTGCCAGCTGACGTGTGATGTCACTTTGTTGGCGTTTTAAATTGTTAATACGTAAGGTGTATTGTTGTGGTACATTGGTAATGTTAAACGCCACTTGGGTTAGTTCGTTTTGATGTTGCAGTAGTAAACGTTTTACATTCTGTTGTTCTTGTTTAGCTTCTAGAAATGACTGTTGTTGACGCTCTTTGTCTAAATTAGACACATAACCTTGGGTGTTTAGCTTGTCAAAGTGCTGTTGTTGGCCTTGTAATAAAGCGTATTTTTCGTCGCTTAATAAAAGTTGAGATTGCAGGGCTTGTTTTTCAATAATTAAGGCTTGTTGGCGATTGTCTAAATTGACAAGTTCTTGTGACTGCAGCGTCTTGTGTTGATTGATTTCATCACTGAGTAATGATAGTTGGGTTTGTAATTGCGTGGTCAGTTGTTCGCTTAATTCTACACCGTCACCGTTGCGTTGCTGAATAATGATAGTGGCAAGAGCTTGACCTTTTTCGACCAAATCTCCTTCTTTAATCCATAATTTTTCAATGATGCCGCCTTGTGTTGCAAAACTTTTAATCACGCCTTTATTAGGCATGAGAAAACCACGCACGGTTTCTTTACGAGAATATTGAGCATTGAAAAGGAAGGTAATAATTAGAATAGCAACGGTTGCTAAAAGACTAACCGTAAGCTTAATTGATAATGGCTGTGCCAGTGAAATATCGCCCGTTAGACGTTCACTTTGGTGAGAAACAGCTTCCTTTCTAAATAACGACATATCAAATCCTTTGATAACAAGAGCAATGAAATTAACAATTTTATAAATTCAAAGTCAATATATATATTTTCATTAACACTTAAGTGTTTGTTATTTGATCGCTTTGGTTGTTTTGCGTTCTTTTGAGGGAGGGTTATACGTAAAAAAAGCCAATAATATAAAAAACTTTATAGTGTTGTTAATGAGCTGTTAAATGGAAGAGGGAGGTTTTTTTGCTATTTATTCTCCCTGCTTAAGGTCGCAACGCTATCAAAATCCTCCATATCGATCTGTTTTTCGTAGCGCTTAAATCGGTTGATTATTCGTTGTGGAAATAAAAAATAGCCCTCAATTTTGCAGACTTTTTTATGGAGAATGTAAAGCGTACAACAGGTAACATAGACTAACCATGCTAGTAATGGGGAGAAGTAAATAGGGGCTGATATGATGGATAAATAACTGGATATGCATACTATTATGCAAATAAATTTCAGCTTGGTTTCACCTTGAAAGCCATAGAACTCAAAATATTCAAATCGGTTTAGATACCAATTACCTGTTTTAGAACCCGATTCATCTTGGTATTTTGGTTCTCTCATTATGATTGCCTTGCTAGTTTGTCGTAATTGAAATTCATATAAAAAGAGCCAATCGAGTGAATCGATTAGCTCTTTTTAAGTTAGCAAGTCAGACGTTATTAAGCAAACAACTGCTGTTCTAGTGATAAGCCTTTAGTGAGCTGACGGTAGTGCAAACCTTGCTGATTTAAGGCTTGAATAAGTTCAACATCAAAACTTGGTGAGCTTAAAGCATTGTATTTTAAAATAAACTCTTGTTTGTTGATGGCTTCGATATCACTAACGCCTTGAATATTAGCGAGTAAATCGCTAGCGGCTAATTCAGTCGGCTCTAATAATAACGTGATGCTTTGTTGATGATCATGATGCTGTTGGCCAATCGCCTGTTGTGACAGCTGACCTTCTTCTAATAACAATACTGTTGAACATAAACGCTCTAATTCTTCTAAGTTATGCGAGCTAATGATAAAGCTTGCATCACCGGATAAATCCATCACTAGTTGGCGAATATTACGTGCATTGGCTGGATCAAGGCCTGCTGTTGGTTCATCTAACATCACTAGTTGTGGGCTACCAATAAGCGCTTGTGCAATGGTAACGCGCTTGCGCATGCCATGGCTTAGTGCTGCTGGTCGTTCGTTAAGTACGTGAGATAACTCAACACGTTCTAATACACGTAAACACTCACTTTTGGCGTCTTTAGTGCTAAATCCTTGGAGCTTAGCGTAAAGTTCTAATTGGTGCTTAATCGCAAAACGAGGGTCAAGTTGTGCATCTTGAGGTAGCGCGCCAACTTTGCCAATTAGTTGGTTACTACCAGGCTTTTCACCAAAGATACTGACTTGGCCAGAGCATGGTAAATGATAGTTACATAAGATGCTAAACAGCGTGGTTTTACCCGCACCATTTGGACCAACTAGCGCCGTTGTTTCACCTACATTAAGTTCAAAGTTCACATCTTTTAATGCTTGTTTAGGACCAAAGAATTTGTTGACATTTTTGCAGCTAATTAATGTACTCATAGTGCTCTCCTTGCTAGAACTGTTTGAGCTAAGCCAAGGTAAACCACTGTTTGTACAACAGGAGTGATGACTGAAGAAAGTTGGAAGTTTGCCATTTGAATCGTATCGGTAATTTGAACCCCTGGTAATGCGTAAAGGAGATAATCTAGTGGAGCAAAATAAGTTGAGAAATACGTAATAAAACCATTAACGATTGGTAATAAAATGATAGTGAATACAACGCTCAATTTTGATGACTGAATTAAGCTGTTGAATAAAGCCATTAGCGCTATAAAGGGCAAACAGACCAAAATCAGGTTGCTGGCGACTAATGCAAGTTGCGGTATGGTTGCAAAAACATTGCTTGGTTCTCTAATAATCCCCATGATTAAGGCTGCACTCATGGTGAGCGCAATAAGAATGGCGATGATAATAAGTTGACCAATAAAACGACCAAATAATAATTGATTGCGTGATGTACGTAAAAGTAGAAAACGGATGGTGCCGCGGCTTGCGTCTGATGCGGTTTGGTCAGAAGTCATTAATACGGCGATAAAAGGAAAAATGAATATCCCAAATAGCCAATAAACAGCGACTTCAGAATATGCCCACTGTAATAAATAATCGAGATTTAGCTGACTCGAAAATACGGTAATATTCTCACCAAAATTTTCGTTACCAAGAATGCTAACAGAGTATGAGATGGGGTATTTTAATATTAAGAACCACACAATAGCGAATGCCGCTAATAAAATAGCACCGCGTTTAGTGAGAAAAAGTCGAGTGAGTTCAAATTGACTGATGAGCCAAATTGAACGGGCGCCATTATTGTTTGGCACAAGAGTGTTTGGTTGCATTGAGGTTCCTTAAGCAATACATAGAAAGTTATATTGGGATATAGCAAAGATAGTACCACTTATTTTACACAATAGTTTCAGTCAGTTAGGTGGGGTTGATGTTTTATTATTGTTAAATACACATATTGTTAGTGTTTTTGACTTTTAGATTGGCTTATTTATCAATTGTTACTGGATACTTAAATTATGTGAGCGTTTTTCACTTTAGGCTGTTCGGTGACGGAAAAAGGCAATGTAATGGTTAATTCGAATCCTGCCTCGTAATTATCATTAATAATCACATTACCTTGAAGGCGGTGAGTCACTTTGTTAAAAACCACTGTTAAGCCTAAACCAGTGTGTTGTTCTCCGCGTTTTGTAGTGAAAAATGGCTCTAGAATCTGCTCAGGGGTGGCATTGATGATGCCGCAACCGTTATCACGGTAAATAATAGTAACCTCTGTTGAACTCTGGGAAGCGATAATGCGAATAGATTTTTCATCCTGCTTTAAAAAACCATGCAAAGTGCTGTTTTCTATTAACTGAATAAAGATCTCTTCTAAAATGCCTTGTGAAGAGAATATGTTGATATTTTCATCGCACTCAATTAAGAATTCAATATCCAATGATGTGCGTAGTGTTAACGTTTGCTGTTCAATTTGACGTAATAAGCTGTACATATTAATTGTTGAATTTGGCGTTGTCAGTTCGTGTGTTGATAGTGCTTTGAAGCTTTGCACTAATTTAATTGCTTTGTTGGTGTTGTCCAATGTGAGGTTTGTTGCAGACTCTATTAGCTCTTTAGCCTTGGTAAAGTTTTCACGTGTTAGTGTCTGTTCTGCCATGTTTTTATATAAATCTGATAATACCATTTGGTTATTGCTTGTGGCGGTGAGAATGTTGCCCAACGGGGTGTTTAGTTCATGTGCCACGCCCGATACAACACCTATTAAAGAGGCTTGTTTTTCACTTTCGACTAATTGATGTTGGGTGCTTTTTAAATCATTTAGGGTTGCTGAAAGTTCAGAGGTTCGATTGGCTACGCGCTGTTCCAGTTCTTGATTAAGCAGTGATAGTTTTTGTTCACTATCTTGCAGGGCAACAAATTGTAAGCGTCGCTGATATAAGTAGGAAAATATGATCACAAATGCAGTGAGAATATATAAAGTGTATGCCCACCAAGAAAGCCAAGGTGCTGGAAGTATGCTTATTGGTAGCTCTAAAGTTTCACCATTCCACTCTCCTTGGGCCAATCTTGCACGAACTTTCAGCGTATATTGACCGGAAGGAATACTGGTGAAAACGGCTTGTCTAATATTGGAGTCGGTACTAATCCACGACTTGTCGAATCCTTGCAACATATATTGATATTGAACAGTTTTTGGTGATAAAAAACTAAGCGCTGAAAACTCAACTGAAAATAGAGTAATAGTATGATCAAATTCAAGAGACTTTATATGGTCAATGCTTTTACTGATAGAGTATTGATGTTCACTCGAGTAGGGTTGAATCTTGACTGGTGTATTGAGCACTCTCAAAGAAGTAAAATTGACCGTTAGGGGCTGGTCTTTTTTTTGCAATTGATGTGGATAGAAGTGGTCATAGCCATCAAAGCCGCCATAAAATAGTTCACCGTCAGCAGTTTTTAGGTAAGAATTAAAATTGTATTCTTGCTGCGCAACGCCATCTTCTAGTGAATAATTAGTAAATGTTTCATTTAACGTATCCATCTGGCTTATTCCGTTATTAGAACTTAGCCATAAGTTATTTTTTTCGGTAAATAATAGCGAATATAATCCATTGCTGGGTAAACCATCGTCCATAGAGTAGCGTGTTATCTGTTGATTTTTAGCAGATAATTTATTGAGACCGTTGAATGTAGCTAGCCAAATATTGCCCTCGTGATCCTGATTCACAGAAAGAACCATATTATGAGATAGCCCTTTGGCCTCGTTTCTATTTGCTTTGTAATGGGTGAATAGTTGGCGGCTCTTATCCATAATGGATACGCCATTATTAAGTGTGCCAATCCACAAGTTATTTTGGGCATCCTCAAATAATGAAATGACTAGGTTGCCAGCGATGGTATTTATGTCATGTTGTTGATGTTTGTAATGCTTAAAGTTGTTTGATGAAGGAATATAACGGTCGAGTCCGTTATTAGTTCCTATCCAAATTTGATTGTCACTATCTTTAAAAATCTTATAAATTTTATTTGATGTCACACTACTGGGGTCGCTTTCATTATGCCGATAGTGTGAAAATTTCAGGGTGTGAGTATTGTAAACAGTAATACCGGCATCAAAAGTTCCGATCCAAAATATCCCCGGAGTGGACTCTAAAATAGTGTTAATGCGGTTGCTGGATAAAGAATTATTATTATTTGGTGAATGCTTTAAATGTCTGTGTGAGTTATTTTTACGATTATAGATGGAGATGCCTTGTTGGTCATTGGCGATCCAAATGCTGCCGTCAGAAGCTTCAATCATGTCCCAAATAGCATTACTGGCAACTGATGTATCATCGATTTCAGAGTGCTTATTCTGGTAAATTGCATTGATTGTATTGTAACTAGCAACACCATTATTGCCTGCACCAACCCAAATCAAGTGATCTTTTGATATAAAAATTGAGGTAACAATATCACCGGGTAAGCTATCTAACTTACTAGAGTCGTGTTTATAAATACTGTGCTGTTTACGGTTTGCACTGAGCTCATATAAACCGTTAGAAGATGCTAACCAGAGTCTATTCTTTTTATCTTCAATAATTTGGGTAATATAGAGTAGCTTCTTTGATTCGAGTTTTATAATGGACTCAAACACTCCTTGCTCTGGCAAAAAGCGCATCAAGCCTTGAGTTGTGCCTACAAAAATTTCATTAGTATGATCAATTAAAATATCAAATATTGTATGTCGACTCACAATTAAATTTTCTTGAGGCTCTGGCGAATATTGGGAGAATTTTTGTGTTGATGGGTCAAAAACGAATAAACCATTTTGATAAGTACCAATAAGGATTTTTCCCGCATCAGTCTTGGCGAAGCTTAATATACTGATATCATTTTTGGTGAACCTTGAAGTAAATGGCAGTGGTGTGAATTCAGCCGTACGAGTATCGAAGACAAAAAGGCCATGTACGGTGCCAATCCAAAATGTATGCTCTGTGATTTGCATAATGGCATCAATACGAGGTGTCCCTTTACTCGGTAAACTATGAGGGTAATTAACGAAAGATTCAGTTTCTTCATCGAGACGAGAGAGTGTTCCATTGTTTGCGCCAAACCACAGGAATCCTTTGTAATCTTTATATATTGTTAAAACATAAGCATCATCGATGCTGGAGCTATCGTTATTATCGGCTCTAAAGTTTTTGAATTGGTAGCCATCAAACCTATTTAACCCATCTTGCGTCGCGAACCACATAAAACCATAACGATCTTGATGACTAGCATACACAGTGTTTTGAGAGAGGCCATTTTGCACACCGTATGGTGTAAATGAAATATTTTCCTTGGCCAGTACTGACATACTGCACAAGCATAATAATAATAGCTGAATAACCAGAAGTCTCTTCATTAATATGGCTGCTTATGAAATCGGGAAGTATTTATTACTATAGCTGGTAATTTTAGGTTTGACTAAAAAGTAATCTAAAACTATTACTTTTATTATCATGGTTTTTGATATTAAACTGCGTTAATTTAAGTACTTAATTTGAGAGGAAGTTGTTTTGATCACAGTCCGAAAGGCGACACTTGATGATGTCGATATTATTTATGATTTTATATTGGCAATAGCGGATTTTCATGATGAACGACATTTAGTTGAAACCAATAAAGCAGAATTACTAGGTTCAGGCTTTTCGGATTCTCCTAAATTTGGCGTTTTTTTAGCGGAGATTAATGGGACCGTTGCTGGTTACTGTACCTATACATGGAATTATTCCATCTGGCGCGGTGTTACTTATATGCACTTGGATGATTTATTCGTTTGGGGTAAATATAGAGGCCAAGAAGTAGGAAAACATCTGATGAACAAAGCACGCGAAGCGTGTATTGATGGTGGCGCTAATCGTATCCGCTGGGAAGTGGAGCAGGATAATCAAAACGCCATTAATTTCTATCACAAACTAGGTGCACAAGTAGATATAAAAGGAATGTGCCGCTGGGATGTTTAGGGCTTTAACCTTGCCACGAATCTAAATATTGTGAGTTATCAGCAAGGGCGCTCCGGCGACATTTTAAAGACAAACTTCCAATAAGCTATTTTGTTAATAAGTGAGACTCTAGCATGTCCCTTAAGGCTGGGGTCAGTGGCATACTTTTCTTTGTCTGATGACAGAAATGAACCATGGCGGCTTTACCGCTGGCTGTCATCGTGCCGTTTTGCCAGCACTCTTGGGAAACATCAAATGAGCTATTTCCAATACGAGAAATATACGTTTTAATTTCTACGTCTTTGCCAAAATGAGTTTCAGCGTGATAACTCACGCTTATGCCGCCCAATATCAGTTTCCAATTATTAACATCTAAATCTGGTGTAAAAAACTTAAAGATAGGATCACGGCCAGATTCAAACCACATTGGCAAGACCGTATTATTTATATGCCCTAGCGCATCGGTTTCTAAAAATCGTGGGGTAATAGTCAATGAAAACATAGTTGTTCCTAAACGTACGTTTGAAATTAGAGTGGATTAATCTAACAAAAATATTCCCGTTATAATACGTTTGGCGATAGAATCAATTCATCTAACGCAAATAAGAACTTATAACCTTGTCAAAACTCATCAATACGTTACAGAAACTCGTTAATGAGTATGCAAGCACTCGTGCACGTCAATTAGTGGTGCTTTGTGGCGACCAAGCGTGGGCATTTTCAGTTATCAAGCAAGTTGTCGAACAGTCTGAGTGTCTCTGGTTGGGCGCGAGTGATTGTAATGTTGGGCTGAGCATGAATAAAGCCCATGTTAGTTTGGGGCAAGAATATAAATATCTAGCTTTTAATGCGTACAGCGGCTTTCACCCGGAAGCCTTTGGTCAATCTGTAGGGACAATTAAAGGCGGTGGAGTTTGCTTTATCATCGCGCCGTCACTGACTAAATGGACAAGCTATAACGATCCCGATTATTTACGTTATGTCGCCAGCCCTGAGCATTTGCCTCACATTAAAAAGAATTTCCTACAGCGAATTGTGCGAGAAATTAATCATGATGAGCATGCCGTTATCGTTGAAGAGTCAACAGAGTTAGTTCAGGCTATAACGCCTGATTTTGAAACGCAGTATTTGGAAACTTTAGCG
>Ga0209292_1006793_pt1 | contig 11113 bp, 7 predicted proteins | sample GOMGulsemesocosm_2_FD_184634 | JGI IMG/M metagenome (GOLD analysis project Ga0209292, IMG submission 184634) | Methane-oxidizing microbial communities from mesocosms in the Gulf of Mexico - GOM9C Gulf of Mexico (SPAdes) (version 2) | ecosystem: Environmental > Aquatic > Marine > Cold seeps...
CCAATCCAAGTGCTCCCAATGGCTATGACGTAACCTATGACTATGAGGGCTGCGGCGACCAAGGTCGAGTTGAGTGCATGTCTTCAGGTTCGCTTGTTCATAGCCACCCAAGTAAGTACACCATTTGGGAGAGTGTTGATGAATGGTTCGAGCGTGAAAAGGATTTATTTACCCTTGCTTACACCAATAACAATATCGCCGATATTGCTTCATTTTCGTATGTGGGCTCCTATTCCGATACTTCAACCCGCGAACTGGCTAACTGGTCTCGCAACGACTTGCTCGACGCGGCTAAAACCTGGATTTTGGAAAAAGACACCAATATTTACGGTCGTCAACCAGGAGAGCGTGTTACCCACGAACTTCGATTCCAATCTATCGGCGACGGAGCGATTAGTTGGACGGCTGGATACTACTTTAATAAATATGAACTTGATGCCGTTCCGGACATGCAGTTCCAATATCACGAAACGTCTCCAGAAGCGCTTGCCATCACCACGGAAATTTGGACGTATTGGGGTTATATTACCGACTGGGATTTACCCGGTGTAGAAACCATTGATCAGTTTGGTGAAGCTGTTTATGGCGACCCTTCGAAAAATTACAATATTGCCCACGAATACACGCGCAAGGAAGAACACGCTCTGTACGGTGAAGTTAGCTACCTTACAGACTTGGCTGAAGGTGAGTTGGAATTGACCGCGGGTGTTCGCTTTTATGACATCGAAGACGAGCAGCGGATTGTTGAAACCGGTGTTTGGGTTGGCCCAGGTGGCGCAGTGACTGATGAAGGCGGCGGTAACGATGGTGATACACTGAAGTTTAGTGCGTCCTACCGTCCCTCTGACGACCTATCTTTTTATGCGGTTTACTCTGAAGGATACCGTCCCGGTGGTTCAACCTTACCCATTCTGCCAGTGTCCTGCCAGAGCGATCCCAACGCACAATTTTGGAAGCCTCGCTTCGAAAGTGACACGATTGAGAACTATGAATTTGGTATAAAAGGCGCGCTCTTTGAACGTCGCTTCCGCTTCAGTTCTGCAATCTACACCATTGATTGGACAGGCTTGCAGACCCGCGTAGATATGGATACTTGCGGTTTCCCATTCACGGGTAATGCGGCTTCTGCCGAATCCAGCGGATTTGAATTTGAGAGTACGACGTTCTTAACAGACACTCTCACCGCGACGCTGAACTTCTCCTATAGTAGTACGGAATTGACCTCTGATGCGCCAAGTTTTGGTGGTTTGAAGGGTGAAGATCTGTCTATGGTGCCTAGCTACAACTTCTATGCGGCCTTGGATAAGACGCTCGACGTGATGGATCGACCCGCATCACTTCGATTGGAAGTAGAAGGTTATGATGAGTATAAATCTCACTACCGTGCCAGCGAACTGGACATCGCGCCAGATTACACACGTTGGAATGCCTCAGCCAGTATAGAAGCCAGTGATAATGTGCGCCTGAGCGTGCACGTCAACAATCTGCTGAATGAGGAAATCATCACCTACAGAACAGACACCAGCAATCAGGACTTGGTTTACTACGCCCCCGAAAGGACTCTAACAGTTAGGGCCGATGTGGCGTTCTAAATAAACCTTGATATTGACATCATAGGCGGGCTTCGGCCCGCCTTTTTTATGTCCAGCGGGAGAGCACTGCCTCCCCAAGAGCAGCCTTCAATGGTGCCAGTTCTTCGTCATAGGGCATCCAAGATTTCAAACCAGTTCGAAAAATGGGCTGACGAACTTGCTCACTGCTGGCGGTATGAACCGACCGCTCGTTTTTATGAAAGTCGAGGCAGGCTTGCTCGAAACTCAAACCAAGATAAGACAACATTGCTCGTACACTGCCGTCGGCGTCGTTAACCATATCTTCATAAGACTGATGAAAAACGCTTCCCGGCATTACTTCATCCCAGTGATCCATCATCTGTAAATAGGCACGATAATAACGAGCGATATTATCCAAGCGATAAGTAAAATCAAAGCCCGAACCAAAGTGTTGCTTATACGCACCCCATCCGGCGGCTAAAGGATGTCTGCGCACATCAATTATTTTTGCATTTGGCAAAATCAGTTGAATCAGTCCCGCAAGGCGGAAGTTGCCCGGTCTTTTATCAATAAAATAGTCGGCCCCAGAGCGAAATATAGCGGTCTCATCCAAATATTGTTGCCCATAGGAAGTCAGAGCTTCAGGCTTAAGCTGTTGAAGGTATTGATCTACACTCATGCCATTGGCGTAGCTGTCTTCTTCCAGAGCTACCGCAACTCTTGGCAAATTTGTGAGCTCCATAGTGCCCTCGATGGCACTATGGCTAGCTAAAACTTGTTCAATTAAGGTGGAGCCCGAACGTGGTAAGCCCACCACAAAAATGGGTATGGGTCCTTCGATCTCGGGCGCGCGAGCGGATTTCTCTAAAAAGCTTTTGGAATATAGTTTTCGAGACTCTTTGTTATGGTGGTCGAAGCTGTCTGGATTAAACACCGCGTCGGGGTGCAAGTCATTGGCTTGCTGATAGATGTCAAAGGCTTGTTTGTAATCGCCTCTGGACTCCGTGCATTTGGCCAGCGCAAAGCCCGCCATAGAGCGATGTTTTTGTGCAACGCTCTTCTGCTCAAAAATGGCGCTCATATCGCTCACATCGGCGTCGTTAAATGGGTAGTCTTTGAGATCTGCGAGCGCCCAATACGCGGCGCCATTATTGGGTTTTAAACTCAAGCACTGACGAAAATCTGATTCGCAAGCGGATCGATTTCCCATAAAGCGATAGGCATAGCCTCGCTGTAAAAGATATTCGGGATTGTCGCCATCAATAGCAAGTGCGGTATCAAATGCGTTTAAAGCCGGCGAATATAGACCAATGTTGGTATAAACCTTCCCTAAATAGGCGTGTAAGAAACTGCTTTTGGGTGCAATTAAGACACAGCGTTCTAGACTGTCGATTTGTTGCTGATGCTTGCAAAGTGCCTCGGAGACTTCTGCCAATTTATGCCAAAGCCCCATGTGGTAAGGCGCATGTTGCAAGCCTTTTTTCAACATGGATTCAGCTCTTACCCAGGCTTTCTTGGCGATCGCGAGCCTGGCCATGACGACAATAGCCCCAGCATGAATCTGTACACGATTAAGTATGCTTAGGCATTGCTTCTCGGCCTCGTCCGTCCGTTTGTTTGTTAAAAGCTTGTGCACTTCTGCTAAGGTATTTCGATACGGGTCGGTTTGTTCCGCTTGAATGAGGGCGGCTCGTCCTTCCTCATGATCGCCGTTCTCCATTAAACAATTTCCTAGTAGCAGCCAGATTTCGCTAAAGGAAGGGTCCAGTTTCACGGCTTGGCGAAAATGGCGCAAAGCTTTTTCGCTATGCTTGGCACGAAGAGAGGCTCGGCCCAAATCTCCATGGGCGTCCGCAGAACTAGGTTTGAGTGACAGCGCTAGCGAAAAGGCTTCAATGCTCTCGTCAAGTCGTTTTTGGCGCATTAGACTGTGGCCAAGTAGGCTGTGAGCTTGCGCGTCTTCGGGTTCTACGGATAGATGTTTTGAAATCAACAACTCTGCTTTTGCGTATTGACGAGTCTGCAATAGCTGAGTCATTTCGTGGTAGATAGTTTGCTTCGATGAATTCACGCGGCGCCTGTAATATCCTATAAATGAATGTGGTCTATCATGACATTACGGTGGATAATTACAATCGCGGCATAGACTAAAAAATTAGGCGAAAATTAACGAGAGGAGCAAGAACTAAGGCCATTCAAAGTGGCTTTTCAGTCGCTCATAACCGTTAGGTCCATGTCTCAAGTCTAGGAGATATCAAATTTTCCTCTGGTTCAATTGCAATTTATAAGCTCTGAAATTTCATGAACAATCCCTGAAGGTCCCCGAAAGGCCCAATACTTAGAGTATGCGTTTTCGCCTGCATGAATAAATTTGTAACCCAAGGCCTCTAATTCCAACTTCTTTGTTGCTAAGTTAGCTACCAAAAATACTAAAGTGGAGCTAGCGTCAGAACTATGACGATAAGGCTTTGCCTTACCTTCGCCCTCGAAAATGTGTATCTGGTGACCGTCGGCTTCAAGATCCAATCGGTCGGCGCACGCCTTGATTAAAGTGAGACCCATTACTTCCACGTAGAACTGCCTTGCTTCTTCCAAATTTTTAACTATAAGTAATGTTGATATTTTCATGAAATTTTTTCTGTTGTGTTTGGACTTAAGTCACATGTATGTGGCTGTGGCGTCGTCTAGCTCTTGTAGTCTTTGGGCGATGGGTAGTTTTTTGATTTGACGCCTATGGCGATATTACTTGTTCCATCATCCGTGGGGATGCTTGTTGAAAGCATGTTAGAAATTCAAGGTTAGCTTTGCCGCTTGTTTGTAGTCGTTTTAGCCCTCTGTTGAATTTTTCGATAAGGCCTTGATTTCTTTTGTGTTTATTTGATAGAAGAAGGTGTAGCCCGCCTTCGCTCTGCAGTTTCGGATGATAGGTAATTTGATCTGTTTCTTCCGGAGAAAATGAGCGGCACATTAAATCTTGAGCAATTCTTCGTTCTATAAGGGCCAATTGTATTCGCCCTGCCAAAAGCAGTTTTATTAGCTGGCTTTCTGTGCCTACTCGAACGACCTTTATTTCGCCTTCTTTCTCAGCATGTTGAAACTCATTTTTATAGTTATAGATGGAAGAGGCTCCAATGGTAATGCCTCTCAAGTCCCTGTAAGACTTCCAATCGAATTCAAAGCGTTTCAAGTGAAAGAAAAAATACCTTTGCATGGTTACAGATTCACTATGGTGAAAGTTTTCTATTCGATCTTTTTGATAGCCCCACGGCAGTGTCCCGTCCCATGCCCCTTGTGCGGCTATTAGCATGGATCGCTTCCAAGGGAAAAATCCATATTCAACGTCCACACCCTCTAAGGCGAATGCTTGAGTGACAATACGGCTAAAATGGCCGTAGTGGTTCATTGAAGAGGATACATACGGTTTCCATTCTCCCGCGGCTAGACGCACAGTTTCTTTTGCGGGGCTAATAGCAGAAAGACCAAGGGCAAGTACAAATATAACAGCCTTAAGCTGTGTAAAGTGTTTACTTGCAGCTTCAATACTAATTAGAGTCATGATTTTCCAAGTTGGCTACACCGTTTCTTCTAAAAAGTCTGACTATAAAATTTGTACTGCTTATTGATTGAGTGCTCTGCCAACTGAGCGTAAGAAACAGTCCCATAAGACTCCTTCACTGCTCCAGAGAATAATTGTACCGAATTACCCGAAATAAGAAGTATAGCCTAATCGGCAAGGTTGTTAACAGGCCCAGAATTCTTATAGGTGGCATGGCCTGCATCCAAAAATTGTGTTGTGGCTATAGTGTTGCGCAGGTTTGATTGCGATCTCATACTCATCTTGCTCGCTAGTATGGGAATGTTATAATAGTTGCGTTCGCATGTTTTTTTTTGCTAAGATGCTATTGCTGCAAATAACCCCAGAAAGTAAAGGGGTTTTGATATGTTGAAGCCCAGATCAGGTCATTCGTTGCGGCAGTTTTCTTCTGATTAGTTGCTCAGATCTTCTCGCGGCTCTGTTCACCCTTGATAAATATAGGAAAATTATGGCCTCTCTACTCAATGACAGCGATATTGTTGACCGTATATTTAGTCATATTGATAACAAAACAACGGATCTAGGGGAGAAGGTCTGGCGGGAGCCGGTGACTAACTATCTGTCGGAGGACAGGTTCAAGGCTGAAGTCGAGCTCATGCAAAGTACGCCAGTTCCCTTTTGTCCCTCTGCCGCTTTGCCGGAGAATGGAAGCTATATAGCGAGAAAAGCCGCCGGCACGCCGCTCATAGTGGTGCGAGGTGAAGATGGCCTTGTTCGTGCTTTTATTAACGCATGCCGACATCGTGGTATGCAGATCGCCAAGGAAAGTGGGTGTGCCCGTGCTTTCGTCTGCCCTTATCACGCCTGGACTTATGGCCTGGATGGGCATCTCAAACATATTCCTGGAAAAGATGGCTTTCCAGATTTAGACCCAAAAGAGCACGGCTTAGTTGAGGTTAGCGCGAGCGAAAAAGGCGGCCTTGTCTATGTTAATCAAAAAGGCCCCATTGATTCAGAGATGCTAGAAGACCTTCCGAGTTTTTTCTCGCCAGAGCAAAAGTTCTTTAAGCAAGTAGGTTTTTCGGATGACGCCAACTGGAAGTTGATCGCTGAAACTTCAATGGAGGGGTACCATATTAAGTCTCTACACAAAAAAAGTTTTTTCCCCTATGGGCTCGATAATATAAATATCGTCGAAACCTTTGGGGCTTGTTCTCGCATCACCTTTCCCTTTCGGCGGATTAAAAAGTTACGCGATGTTAAACCTGAAGAGCGTAATATCGACGGCTTGGTGACCACGGTATATCAGCTTTTTCCAAACGCTCAAGTGAGTATTTTATCCAAGCATTCAAGTTTGGTGATTCTTGAGCCGGTCAGCCCAACCTGCACCGAACATGTGGTTTATCAGCTTACGAATAAAGGAAGCATGGGAGTTGAAATAAGTCTGGAGGAAGCTGAACGCGATGCAAGCTTCGTTAGAGACTCTGGTCTTGACGAGGATCGAGCGGCCGCCTGCGCTATTCAAGAAAGCTTGCTTAGTAAGGCAAACAGCCATTTAACGTTCGGTCGCTTTGAAAAAGCAATAGTGCATTTTCACCAAGCCTTGACTGAGCGATTGATCTAAAATTTCATTGTCAACATTAACCAAATTTTCTGAGTATCCACTTTTCCCAATACTGAGTTCGCCTCGTCGTCCGCGCTATAATCTGCGTATTTCAGTAAGACGGACGCCTTTTTACTTAATGAACGACTGAGCGAAATATCAACTTCACTGCCGTAGTTGTCACTTCCGTCTTCTGAAGAAAAGTCATGGTAGACCAGCATGACCTTGAAGCCTCCAAGCTTGCTAGACACATTGACATAGATGTCTTCCAAGCCTGCAGCAGGCGTGCCTAAAAATTGATCCGCCCAGCCATTAAATTTGTGCAAGGTAGCAAAGGGTGTTCTAAATGACTCGCCACCACTGGTACTGTTGCCTTCTAAGACTTCGTATCCTAGGGTGGAGGTAAAGGCATTTGATTTAAAGCTGCCTGAAAGAGTGTAATAATTTGCATCAAAGTTTGTCTGGTCAGAGTACCCCCCATAATCTGTTTGGGTGGCCAACTCAGCCGTAAATAATAGCTTATTTTTTTCGCTCAGCTTGTATTTGGCGTTGAACCGAGCACCATAGGTCTCGGTTGCAAAAGCGTGGGCGTCTTCTACGTCCATCAAATAAGCATAGAGATTCAACTTCCCGACATTCCAGCCTTCAAAGCTTACATTGATAAGGTGTGAGTCGGTGCCGAAGTCAGCCAGTTGGGCGCCGTCGCCGGGGCCAAAAATTCTGTTCACGTTGTAGATATACACATAGCGCGCACTTATATTGGTAAACGATGTATTCGTCAACATGAGCGCGTCGTAGGTCTGCTCATTTTGGCGCCAGCCCACACCCCCGAAAAAACGCTGATTATCAAAATTCATTCTCTGGCGCCCCAAGGTAATGATGTTTTTTTCTAAGCCGCTAAAGCGCAGCCAAACTTGATTGATGTCTGTTCCTTCAGGGTCGGCAACTACTGAGTATTGAGTATTGTGAAAATGCGTGTCGTTGTAACTATCGGCGCCGATGACTGATACGTCGTCAACTTCAATAAAGGCTTGCAGGCCATTTGAGGCTTGTGTGGTAAAATTCAAGCGTGTCTTTAACGTGGATGCACTCGCATCTTTCAGGGAATTATCTTGTTCTACACTCTCAAACCGATAGCGAAACGAAAGGTGTGCAGTACCATTCTTAATGGCTTTTGAGAAATTTGTGTCCTCATCTGCGACGACGTCCAAACCAATGGATGATAAGGCTAGTGATACAAAGAATAGTAGGCTTACCGCTGAAATTCTGTCTTGTGTGTTAATCTTCATGATTGCGCCCCTGCCTAGAATTAAGATAGCCTGCGCTGAAAATCAAGTGAGTGGTCCCTCACTTAAACCTTGAATTTGTTAACCAAAGAAGCCAGTTCTTCAGACAACGCTATTTGATCGGTACACGCTTGAGTCGTTTTAGATGCTCCATCCGCAGTCTCAGCGGCGTATTCGGTAATATTCGTGATGTTGCGATTAATTTCTTCTGCTGTAGCAGATTGCTCTTCTGTGGCCGTTGCTATCTGAATGTTAATATCAACAATGCCCAGAACCGAGTTGTTAATTTTTTGCAGGGCGTCTCCAGCTGCATTGGCTTGCTGAACGGCTTGCTCCGCGCTTTCCACTCCTCCTTCCATCACATTCACCGCATTCGCGGTGCCTTCCTGTAAGCGGGTAATCATTGTGTGAATTTCCTGTGCAGACTCCTGTGTGCGCTGGGCTAGGGTACGAACTTCATCGGCAACAACCGCAAAGCCCCTGCCGGCTTCTCCTGCTCGAGCCGCTTCAATGGCGGCGTTGAGAGCGAGCAAATTAGTTTGTTCTGATACCCCTCTAATTACATCCAATACTGTTCCGATATTACTGGTGTCATCGGACACTCGCGAAATGGCATTGTGGGCTTGGCGGGTATTGTCAGACAGCGCAGACATAAGCTTAACGGTTTCCTTAACCATGTGATGCCCTTCGTCTGAAGCCGATCGCGCTTCATTTGCGGCTTCGGAAGCCCCGTTCGCGTGTCTTGCAACTTCTTCTACCGTTGCGGCCATCTCGTTGATTGCCACAGCAACTTGATCAGTTGCCTCTTGTTGCTTATGGGCACAGACTTTGGTTTGCCCAACAATATCACCGGTTGTTTCGGTGGCATGTTTCAATTCAAGCGCGGCTGCTCTAACCTGAGAAACCACCCCTTGAAAGTGTTCCATCATCTTGTTTAGGGCGCTGCTCATGATTCCCATTTCGTCCCGACTATCAACGTCAACTCGATAGATGAGGTCCGAATTTTGTTCAATATGTTCTAGTGCAGTACGCAATTTGGTAATTGGCCCGTGGATATTATTTTTTAGGGCGATTGAATAGACCGCACTGGCGATCATTAATACCACCAAAACACTGAGTGATACGCTGAGTAAGCGGCTGCTGGTTTCTTCGACGACACTGGCGGTTTTGGTCAGCTCATTGCCTGACTTGGCAACTTGCTCTCCTGCACCTCTGAGGCTAGTTGCAATGGTATTTGTGCGTTCTCGAGCCACCTTGCCTAGGTCTGCCAAATCTTGGTCAATTGACAGTCCCTTGCGTCTCGAATCAGACATTAATGAGTTGCCTAGTACGCGATTTTCATCAACGTAGGCGTCTACAGCTTCAAGCATTTTCTCATAAAAAACATCGGTGCGTTCTTTTAGTGATGCGGCTAGAGATTGATCGTCAATGCGGGAGAGCAAAGAGTACATTTCTTCTTTTGCCATTTCGGCATTCGCTTCTGACTCGTTGAGCCAACTAACCGATAGGTCTGCTAACCAAAATCGAACTTCAGAAAACTTGCGACTCAATTCAGTTACGTTATTGAGTCGTTTAGCAGATTCTCCTTGTTCGGCAAGGAGTTTAGTCTGAGCATCAATGGCGTTGCGCTGAAGGCTGACAACGTTTGTTTGAGATCGGCTTAGATCAGAACTTTCGGATAGCGCCATCGCTAGATAGACTAGAGATAACAAAATAATACCTGCAAACAAGCCTGTAAACACAAGTATTCTAACGCCTATTGATAGATCCCTAATTCTCATGTTTACCCACCGGTCTGCCTATTTGAATATTGCCAGGCTAATAGCTCCGCCTAATTCGCCCAAAACACCTCCTTCTTTTTTACCGCCGGTAATATCCAAATCGCCTTTAGGAGATCCGTGGCAGCCCAGACAGGACTCGCCATAGTATTCCGGCAATATGTATCGGAAAGCGTCTTTGCCTTTACTTTGAGTCACCTCGAAAAATGGCTTGCCGTTCTCATAGCCCTCGCTCTTAAATTTATTTTCAATCACATCGTGTTCCCATTTGTCGGGTCTATTTGCGCGATTGCGAACATATTTTTTAGGCGCGGTTAATTTTATGCTCATGCTGCCCTGCATTTTTTGGCTAAATCTAGCCGCGACACGTCGTGCAAATATTGCAGGTAAAAAGCCTTTAAACCCCACCTCTTGTTGGTTGATTAGTTCTTGGGCTTCGCTCATTATTTCTGATACTGAGTCCAACATGGCTTTTTGTGGTTTACCGCTGGATAGAGATTTTCCGCTAGCGTCCTTGTAGTTGGATTTAGCCATCTCTACGACCGATTTTCCGTCAAGACCTTTGTGTCCTTTAGACGCATCGTTAATTAAATTTTGATTCACAGAGATTACTTTTCTTGATGCTCGGAATAAGGTGGTTAGGCTCTCGCTAGTTGCAACGTCATCGGCAAGAGTTGCGTAGGGAAATGTCAGAACTAGTGGTACAAGGACTAGAGTGACTAATACTCGGCATGCTTTGGATAGAGACATCGCGACTTCCTTAAAGTGACAGGACTATATGTCAGTATAGTTTGGCAAAATGATCGCGGTAGCAATATTGGGAGTAAGTAGATTTGCTTAAAGAAGGTTTCGGTATAATCACCGAGCTACTGATTATTAGGCGCGCGCTTCTCAGATTTGAGTGGCGGAAACGTAATGAAAACAGGGCTTTTTTTGGCTGAGGAGAAAATCCAGTTTAGGAAGATTTTTCGTCTAACACTCTCTAAGCTCAGCAGCACAAATCCAAATAACCTGCCGATTTCGGGCTGGACGCTGATGGTATCGGTGGGCCTAACGACCTAGTTTGATAGGTGCCCATTAATGTTCAGTTAATATAACGTTCAGGCTTGGTTCACTCCCTCTGACTATAGTGCGTTTAAGTTGTACGGATAGCTTGCCCTGACGGCTTCAGCAGACGTGCTACAGATGATCGGTAATTAACAATCAGGAATACCACCTGGAAGATGGGACTAGGAAATAAGAAGATGGAAGGCATTCAAACGGGTACTTGGAGTCCAGGAACCGACATTCAAAACATCATGACTTTAGGCTTGATGGCACTATCCCGTCTCTTGAGTTTGGCAGAGGAAGATAAGCCT
>Ga0209292_1006794_pt1 | contig 11112 bp, 14 predicted proteins | sample GOMGulsemesocosm_2_FD_184634 | JGI IMG/M metagenome (GOLD analysis project Ga0209292, IMG submission 184634) | Methane-oxidizing microbial communities from mesocosms in the Gulf of Mexico - GOM9C Gulf of Mexico (SPAdes) (version 2) | ecosystem: Environmental > Aquatic > Marine > Cold seeps...
ATACCGTTTTGGGATTTTGATGGTCACTAAGCGCTGTATCAATCAGAGCCTTCACGCCATCGCTAATAGCAATCAATGCATGCGGATAAGCAAGGTAATCAGCTAAGGTTAACTCTTTGTCTGCGAGTGGGTTAGATTTCGATAACATGCAAAAAACACTGACTAACCCCAATTTTTCGTGCACTAACGGCTCAATACTATGAGTAGGACGGCAGATCGCTATATCGCAACCTTCGCCTGTTAATTGCTCAAGCATCTTTTCATGCTGCAGTGGGCGGAATTCCAATGAAATATTTGGCGCTTCTGCATAAATGCGCGGTAATGCATAGGGTAAAATCGTCTGCATTGCATAATCAGTGGTCGCGATAGAAAAATGCTGTTTGCATAATTTTGGATCGAAATGTGTAGGAGACAGTAACAATCGCAGAGATTCTAATGGCTCATTAACCGCAAGGCTTATTTCTATTGCGCGTTGTGTAGGTTGGAGGTGTTGGCCCTGGCGAATAAAAAGTGGATCATTGAGTAGTTCTCTTAACCTTCCTAATACTCTGCTCATCGCTGATTGGCTTAAATTAAGTCTGACAGCACTGCGTCTAACACTGCCTTCTTCTATCAGTACTTTTAACGCGACTAATAGATTTAAGTCTCGGCGATAGACTTCTTCAAGTTCCATATCTACATCCACAATATAATAATAACATCGTCATTATGGACAACAACAAAAGAGACATCCAACACTTATTTAAGAATACAAATTAATAGATGCATTTAATGCATGTCTAATGTGATTTTTATTCATTTGTTTCATGTATTGGCTTTCTTTACTATCCAGCCTCTCTCAACTGCAATAAGAAACATCAATGTTATCACAGTCAATTTTTGCACAGCTAGTGCGTATGGTGGTTGTACTCATCATTACACTTTATGGTGTGCGGCAATGCCAGCCATTAATAGATTCGTTAGCTCAACATGCAACAAACGGTGGTTGTCACCAACAAAATTCACATAAACACGAACACATGGATCATCATTAATGAGTATTTTTCGTTTTCCCCTGTTAGTTTGGGCTGGTATCGCAATATTAATTGTTAGTTTAGGGATCAGACAATCGTTTGGTATCTTTATGCTGCCTATTTCAGACACTTTCAATACTGGGCGTGAATTTTTTAGTTTTACAATCGCACTACAAAATTTACTATTTGGTGTGTTCCAGCCTTTTGTTGGCATGGCTTCTGATCGTTGGGGTCCTAAACGCATTATTATATCGGGTGCAGTTGCTTATGCCGCGGGTTTATATCTGACATCACTTACAACCGACCCAAGCTGGTTATATCTCACCCTTGGTACTTTGGTTGGATTTGGGTTAAGCGCGACAAGTTACGTTGTTATTCTTGGCGCTGTTGCACGTGTTGTTCCTGCAGAACACACTGCAAAAGCGTTTGGGTTAACAACGGCTGCGGGTTCATTTGGCATGTTTGCAGTGATACCGGGTGCACAATCATTATTGAGTAATGTTGGGTGGCAGAGCGCACTGCAAGTTTTTGCGCTTATGTGCTGTTTGATGATTGCATTTGCTTCTTTTATCAAGAGTAGCAATACTTCAGATTCTGCAGACGCACGTATTGATGATTCACAAAGCTTAAGCCAAGCATTAAAAGAAGCGTTTAATCATCGTGGTTATTGGCTTATCCACGCTGGTTTCTTTGTTTGTGGTTTTCATGTCATGTTTATTGCAACTCATCTGCCTAGTTACCTTGCCGATAAAGGGCTTCCTGTTGCCACCGCTGCAATGGCGCTAGCCTATGTCGGTATTTTCAATATATTCGGATCTTACTTCTGGGGTGTGATGGGGGATAAGTTCGACAAACGTTATGTAATGACATCCTTGTATTTAATCCGCTCAGTGGTTATCGCCGCTTTTGTTGTATTACCTGTGACTGTTGATACCGCGACTATTTTTGGAGCTGCTATTGGTTTTTGCTGGTTAGGAACAGTGCCACTTACCTCCGGTTTAGTACGTCAAATATTTGGGGCTCGCTATATGTCTACATTGTATGGGCTGGTATTTTTTACTCATCAAGTTGGTAGTTTTTTAGGTGCTTGGGTTGGCGGATTAATGTATGACTATTATGGTTCTTACGATCCTATCTGGTGGTCAACAGTTGCGATGGCTCTGTGTGCTGCGCTGCTGCACTTACCGATTAATGATCGTCCTGTATCACGCTTGACTGGCGCATCGGCTTAACTATAAGAGTATAAGTATTTGGTTCCTGACATAACCAAAGCAAAGAAGGCAAGCCTGAAATGCTTGCCTTACTTATATGAGAGCTTTATTCGAAGTCGATATTTATGGTACCAGTAGTATTTTCCCCATAACTTTACCATTGGCAAGTAGGTCGTGAGCTTTGGCTGCATCGTATAATGGTAATGTAGAGTAAATAGGTTGGATCTTTCCTTGCTCTAGCTGTTGGTATAAAGCTTCCATTGATGAACGTACTAATGGAGCTATTGCCATTGAGGAAGTCCTTAAGCATCCCTTCATTGTGCCTTCCCAGCCTATCAATGGCAGCATGGATACAAATCTTAGTCATGACGGTTGGCATGGTGAGCACTTTAGTCGTCACATTATTGCCAGAGTTGATACGATCTCAACACTTATAGCTATGGTGAAGCATCAGCCATGGCTTGCTTATTTGCCTGATTACATTGCTAAAGAACATAATTTTCAGGTTATTGAATCGGTAGGCTGCCCATATACTTGTGAGCAGACAATTTGGTTATGCCGTCATAAACAGATCCATCACCACTGGATGCGTGTATTTGAGTAAGAGTCTCTGGGGTTGTGTTTCTGATCTATCACTACTGCATCATGTGCATGTAAACTTTCTTGATGCTCAACCTTAAACCAGTAGTCAGTGACATAATGCATGCACTCTAGTTCGCCTTTAATTCGTCGAGCGGCATCTTCACAAAACATCAGGTTTTCAGCGTTTAATCGTGCAAACTCTTGCTCATCTTCGCGTTTAACGGCTGTTTGCACTGGTGTCGCAATCAAGCTTTCAAACTTGAATATAAGTTCCGGAATGTCAAGAAGATACTGATCACTGAGCACCAGCTTGAGATAAGCATAAGAACGTTGGCTATGCGGTGCCGCGACAGATCCTGCCTTAGATTGAACCCATTGCAACAAATCTTGTTTGTCGATAGTCTTACCGGAAAACTGCGCGTCAATAGCCGCACCGTATAACTGCTGAGACAAGGATGCAGAGCAAGGACAGGTGCTAGAGTAGGGGATCGCGAGTTCTAATCCGTAGCTAACCTCGTTATCTGTTTGTTGAGCAGTTAAGATCACAGGATATGATTGATAGCCAATTTCATTACTCAATAAAGAGCCTTTTTCCAAAATCACATCAAATTTTAGTTTAATTTTGGCATTAATACTAATACCTTGCTGGGAACTTATCATGCGTTCGAGAAGCTGAGACAAGCAAGTTTTATCCAGTTTCCTGTTCGCAAGTTGCTCGTTGAGGTGTAAGTACAGTCGAGACATATGGATCCCTTTAGCATCTGCACGATCAAGGCTTACCAACAAGTCTGCTTTAGCCGCAACCGGTAATAGTTTCCCGTCTGGTAAGGTGATTGAGAATGGCACCGCAATGCCTTCCATTCCGACCCACTGTAATGCTAGCGGTTCATTTACGCTGTGGTAAGAAGTAATATCAGGTAGTAATTCAGGATTAAACATAAGTTTCCAAGTGAAGTAAGTTTACGTTATGTTATAACATAACACTTCCGGCTGGGAAAGTATGCTGTTGAACAGGGCATTTTTGTTCTTTCATTATCTTGGCTGCATAATATCAACCCATAACCACCGAGTGTATATAAGCATTTTGGTCTGATTGATATGACAACTTTAAGTATTCGGGGGGGATGTAAATGTCATTACTTTACTGCATGGAAACAGTATTAGTTAATCTCACAAATAGAAAACAAACGCAGTAAAACATCCATGTAATTTGATACTGTGTATTGACTAGGTAGAATGGTTATTCTACTCTGTATGTAGAACAACCATTCTACCTACAGAGTTATTATGCTTAGAGAACAAATTGCCGCTGATCTTGAATCTGCGTTTAGTCAATATGGTTTCGCAGAGCCTAGCGTTGCTCAGCTAAAGACTGCGTGTAACGTCAGCTTGCGGACGCTATATAAATATTACCCATCCAAAGAAGCGATGATAGTCGCTGCGCTGGAATATCGTCATCAAAGATACCTCACGTATCTGCTTACCGAATCTCCTTCTCGTGGTATTGAGTCTGTTTTGCATATTTTTAACAGGCTTGAGCAATGGATGAAAGAATTCGCGCCACACGGCTGTCTGTCTATGAATGCTATTGCCGCTTACCCTGACAATTTACTTATCAGCAAAGCAGTTAAAGAACACAAGGAAGATGTCCGTCAGTTCTTGGGTCAGCAAAGCCAGAGAGAAGATCTTGCTACGGCAATCTTTTTACTACATGAAGGCGTATCAAGTGCATGGCCTGTGCTAGGTCGAACCGCGGTAACATCAGCCCAAAAGGCGCTATTACAACTTTTAGAGGAAAATTAATGATGACGAATATTCCAAAGACGATGAAAGGCGTTCAACTTACCGGTCATGGCGGTCCAGAAATGCTTCAATATCGCGATGATATTCCGGTACCAACACCAGCTTTAAATGAAGTGCTGATCCGTGTTTCAGCCGCAGGCGTTAACAATACCGACATCAATACCAGAACCGCTTGGTACTCGAAAAACGATGGTAGTAGTGCTGACGCAAGCTGGGATGGTAACACTTTCATGTTTCCACGGGTCCAAGGCGCTGATGTCTGTGGCATTATCGTTGCCGTTGGTGCTAATGTCGCGAAAAACCGTGTCGGAGAGCGAGTGCTGATTGAACCTTGTCTTACCCAAGCCAACGGTCAGTTACTTGATTCACCTTGGTACTATGGCTCTGAATGTGACGGTGGCTTTGCACAATACACTGTTGTTGATAGCAAACATGCTTATGTCGTAAATAGCACGCTTTCTGATATTGAATTGGCTTCGTTTCCTTGTTCTTATTCAACAGCAGAGAACATGCTTACTCGAGCAAACGTCACATCACAGGACAAAGTGTTGATATCTGGCGCTTCAGGTGGTGTTGGATCAGCTGCAATTCAACTCGCGAAAGCACGCGGAGCATATGTTATTGCCATTACCAGCCCAAACAAGAGCCAACAACTTTTGGATCTGGGCGCTGATCAAGTGATATTGCGAGATAGTGATTTAGTCGAAGCTCTGGGTGAAAACAGTATTGATGTAGTAATCGACCTTGTGGCAGGAAAGCAGTGGCCTCAGTTTTTACAATTGCTGAAACCTGGAAGCCGATACGCGGTATCTGGTGCGATTGGCGGCGCTTTGGTTGAGCTGGATGTCAGAACCCTTTATTTAAAAGATTTAAGCTTTTTTGGTTGCACTGTACTTGAACCTGAAGTGTTTCAAAATTTAGTTAACTGCATCGAGCAAGGTAAAATTAGCCCTATTGTTGCCCATACTTTCCTATTGGAAGAAATAAATACGGCTCAGGATGTTTTTTCACAAAAGCAATACGCAGGCAAAATTGTCCTAAAGGTATCCGAACAATAACCACGAGTTGACAAATAATAGTAACTGCAGAATAGGCTTTGTATTGAATATTAAATACAAAGCCTATTTTTTATGTCTCTACATTTTTGACTATATACGTTGCTGATGATAGCTGTTCGACTAGAATTCCAGTGTTTCACCATCTTGAGGGATCAATACTTTGTCGCTAATTCCTTGTCTTTCTAATGAGCTGCGTAACATTGGACGATCGACTGGGCAGTGATTCAGTGCTTCCATGTGGTTAGCGATCACTTTACCAGGGGAGAGTTGAATAAACGTTAATACTTCGTCAGTTGGCATCAGCAAAGGCTGACCAACGTCCATTTGTGCTTGTCCTGTCGCGACAACGGTAATATCAGGGTTTAGTTCTGTTAGCGCACGTTTAACATCAGCTGTTAATACGGTATCACCACTAATATAGATTGAGGGCTCATTGGGTAATTCTAGGTAAAACCCGCAGCCATTTGCCATCACGTTATGGATCCATCCATGGCCATGTTGCGCAGGTACTGCGGTTAATTTACCGCCAAGAAAGTCCACTGCCTGCCAATCATTGATACCATCAGATACTGTGATGCCATATTTTTCCAAATAACGCTTATCTTTATTTGGCGTTACTACAGGTATTTTACGGTCAATTAACAGCCGTTCACCCGCAGCGTCTAGATGGTCGCTGTGCTGCAGCGGTTTAAACCCAAACGTTTGACTATGGGTAATTAAGGCGTGAGTGACCTTGTTTAATAACTTGTCAGCAGTATCAGGTAAGTCTACGGTTGGGTTGCGTTCCAGTTTAAAGCGGATCATAGAGAATGGCGGGAGAGAACCTTTCGCTCCCAACATCGGGTCTATCAGAATAAAATGGTCATTTGATTCAATAATAAAAGTCGCGCTTCGTAGGTGATGGATTTTCATTTTACTTCCTTAATATGATGAATGTGATAATCCCAATGCTGAAAATTCAGTGAGCTACATGATACTGTTCCCGTAAACAGCTCAAGACATCCCTGTTCGCCTAGACAAGGCCATGTATGTTTGCGATATCAATATCATTTTTCTGCACAGCTATTTAGTGGAATAGGTATTTAGTGGAATAGGTATGGCAAACAGTATGCAACAAATGTTTTATGTGTAAAACTGTCCTTATGGACAGCTAACGGTCAAATCGGGTCATCATGAAAGATTCACCTATTCGCAAGATTGCATTGGTCGCATTTGAAGGTATCAGTGCGTTTCACCTTTCTGTTCCATGTTTGGTATTTCAAGATGCATTTATCGAACGTCAGGCTATGTTTGAATTTAGCATTTGCAGTCTGTCTGAAAGTGAAATTGACACAGGTTCTGGCTTTAGCATTGTCCTTAACCAAGACATGAGTATTTTGGATAGTGCAGATATTATTGTTATACCGAGTTGGCCCAACTCTTTGCCTGAACCACCAGAACAACTCATTGAGGCGTTGTTGGCCGCTCATCAAAGAGGAAGTATTCTCGTGGGGTTATGTCTGGGGGCATTTGTCATTGCAGAGACTGGTCTTTTAAATGGTAAATCAGCCACTACTCACTGGGCTTTTTCTCAGCAATTTAGTCAGCGTTTTCCTCAAGTAAAGTTTGATAGTCAGCCATTATTTATCGATCATGAGCAGCTGATTACTTCTGCTGGTACGGCTGCGTCATTAGACTGCTGTTTGCATATTGTGCGTCGATTTTGTGGTACTGAAGTCGCTAGCCAGCTTTCACGGGTGATGGTCACTGCACCGTTTCGTTCCGGCGGTCAGCAGCAATATATTCCGACTCCAATTTCACCTCAACCAGAGAAGGTGACAAGTCTTACCCAAGTCATTGAACAAGTAGAAAAGGAGCTTAACCAACCGCATTGTTTAGATAGTTTAGCTGAGCGCTGTGCAATGAGTCGGCGTACTTTTACCCGCCAATTCAAAGCAAGTTATGGCTGTACCTTTAGTTTTTGGTTGCTGAACCAAAGATTGAAGTTAAGCCAACAATTATTGGAGAGCAGTGACTACCCAATTACGCAGGTCGCAGAACTGGCTGGTTTTGGTTCTGAAAGTGTTTATCGTAAGAATTTTAAAATAGCCTTTGATATCTCCCCGTCACAATGGCGCGCCAACTTTAGTGGTTGATGATTTACGTCCTTCAAATACTCCCTGTATCGTCATTGCAACCTAACAATAAAAATAGTCAATTAAAAATTACTATCATAAATGTTTGTTTTAATGTGCTAATTATGAAGTTATGCACTTCCGAAACCTAGGTTACCAAAAGTATACTGATTGTAAAAAACCTCCAGGTTACTATTATACACCTGTCGGTAAGGGCATAGATTTGATGTCCGGTATAATCTCAATTGAAAGTAGGATAAAGCTATGAACAACGTACTTATTATAAATGCACATGAGCCATCACCATTCTCTGAAGGCAAACTTAACGCTTCACTTGTTGAAAAAGCGCAAAGTCAACTAGAAGCCAAAGGTCACAACGTTCGCGTTGTTACTATGCAAGACGAGATCCTTGTTGATGAACAACTGGCAAACATAGAGTGGGCAGATCGCGTTATTCTTCAATCACCAATTAACTGGATGACAATTCCTTGGTCATTCAAAAAATACATGGATGAAGTGTTCACAGCGGGCATGGGCGGCGCATTGTGTGCTTTTGATGGGCGTACAGCTGAAGAGCCAAAGAAAGACTATGGCACAGGTGGTACTCAAACTGATACAAAATACATGTTGTCACTCACATTCAATGCCCCAAAAGAGTCGTTTAATGATGACCGCGAATATCTATTCCAAGGTAAAAGTGTTGATGATTTGATGTTCCATATGCATGCAAATTTCCGTTTCTTCGGTATGTCTGCACTACCTACGTTTGCCAGTTTTGATGTAATGAAAAATGCTGATATTGATAGCGACTTTAAACGCTTTGAAGATCACCTAGACACTAATTTTTAATAATGGGATTAACAATGACTGAATTCACTTATTACAACGCAGAGACTGCCCCAGAAGAATCAACAGCGTTAGTTGAACAATCGCTTAAAGGTTTTGGTATGTTGCCAAACCTACATGCAGTCTTAGCTGAAGCACCAGCAACTTACGAAGCGTATAACACAACGTTTGATTTGTTCATGAAAAATACGACTTTCAGTCTGTTAGAACAACAAGTTGTATTTATGACCGCAAACTTTGAAAACAACTGTCATTACTGTGTTCCTGGCCATACTTGGATGATGAAAGCGGGAAAAATGCCAGATGAAGTGATTGAAGCACTTCGTGAAGGTACCGTGATACCTGATGCGAAGCTTCAAGCATTACACGATTTCAGTAAAGAATTACTGGACAATCGTGGTCATATTGGCGATGAGCGTCTTCAAGCCTTCCTTGATGCTGGCTACACTAAACGCCAAGCACTAGAAGTGTTGACGGGACTGGCTGCAAAGTTAATTTCTAACTTTACTAATGCGCTGGCACACACAGAAACGGACAAACCGTTTGAAACATTCAGCTGGACGCATCCGACTGAGCGCTAATATCCAGACTATTTCCTGCTGAATTTTATTGGCATAAGTGCGTATTTGTCTTATGCCTTTTTTCGGTTAGATGCATGTCTGTTCGTATTAAGATTAGTTGCTCATTATACTGCTCTTTAGTGTAAACTTAACTAGTGTACTTTTAGTAACCTTGTGGGGAAGTTATGAAAGCAGAAGTAAAGTCTGATACCAGAGGTCGGAAGACGGTAGTCAATGCGTGCATCGAACCGTGTGCGATAGAAAAGGGTATGCGTGTACTTGGTGCTAAATGGAAAGGCTCGATTATCTTCCATTTAAAAGATGGACCAGTACGGTTCAATGATTTAGCACGTATGCTTGGTGGTGCGAGTAAAAAAATGGTCGACCAGCGACTCAAAGAATTAGAGGAAGAAAACATGGTCACGAGGAAAGTGCTCAGTGATCGCCCAATTGCAGTTAGCTATGAATTAACTGAATTTGGCCGAAGTGCGTTAAAAATATTAGATGACTTACGAGTTTGGTCGGAAACAAATGAGATTCAGGTTCGTAAATAATACCAATTATGTTAAATATGTGATCAATTATTTCGCCGGGAAAATTGACAATAACAAGACGTTAATTGCCGTAACTAGTTATTCTAATTGCAAAATTAACAACGTAGTTAGTGTCGGTTTTAACCAGAAATAATGATCAGCTATTTATCGTGATTGGTATAAGTAGTAGATTGAAAATACCAGTTCAGATAACTGGTATTTTTGATTCATTAGTTAATAGTTAATAGCTCAGCGTGCCACGGATAGGGTAGTTATTATCTGGGTCACGTATCCAATTAAGCCCACGGGATAGCGCACCTAACTCAGGGCGAACAAATGGGTTGTTCGAAATATCAACCACATGCAAATCGCCATGTTCATTCACGACAAACAACCCAGGCTCGGCAAAGTTATGATCCGTTTCTTGCTCTGAACGTGGGAGCGAAATGTATAAGCCAAGCGCTTTCATCTGAGTTTCAGTCAATCCATACGCAATTGGAAAACTGATTGTCAGCTTATCTAAATGCGCTGCTAATTGCAGTTTTGAATCAGCCGAAACGGCAAGAATATCCACACCGACATCAGCAAATGCCTGCTTGTAACCTTCTAGCTCATTTAGATACTTGGTACATAATGGGCAATGTTTACCACGATAAACGAACACGGCTTGCCAGGTCGCATTACCCTGCGGTTTTCCCAAGGTGACAGTAGAACCATTTAATAGAGTCGCCTCTAAGTTTGGAAATAAATCACCGGCCTTGAGCTTTATTGAGTGTGCCATCGGTATCCTCGTTTCAAATGTAAAATTCATATCAAAATTATAGGTACAAGTTAGTGACTAAACAACTAGTTACATTTTAGTAACCATGCCAGAGTTTCACCTAACTCTGTCGGGATTTATGGTTAACTGATATTTTACCGTTAACTGGGCTCGTTTTTCATGATGATCGGAATGACGTTGTAGGGGGAATAAAGCCCAGTTGTAAAAAAGATGATTACTGTTCCAGTTATGGTGAGGTTGGGGCCGTTCATAGCGACCATTAAATTCATACTTGACTCGTGATGAAGTTAATTGTGATGCGGTATTTTGGCTGTGAGCCCCCTCGACTGGTACTTGTTTATAATAGTTAGCTTTAGGCAAAGCTGCTTGGTTTGTTTCAATACAATGGCAATACAAAAAAAGACAATACACAGGCTGGAGCCATAAGTATTGCCTCGTTATGTAATCAACTGATACAAGCGGGAGCGTTAATGTTAACAATATCAACATCATCCCAGTAAAATGCGGCTAAAATCATTAACAGCAATCTTTGTTGTCAAATAATTATAAGTAAGAATTGAAATATTCAAGCTGTTCAGGGGTCTTTAGCGCTTTGGCACGTATTTTCTGAA
>Ga0209292_1006799_pt1 | contig 11107 bp, 10 predicted proteins | sample GOMGulsemesocosm_2_FD_184634 | JGI IMG/M metagenome (GOLD analysis project Ga0209292, IMG submission 184634) | Methane-oxidizing microbial communities from mesocosms in the Gulf of Mexico - GOM9C Gulf of Mexico (SPAdes) (version 2) | ecosystem: Environmental > Aquatic > Marine > Cold seeps...
ACTATAGTACTTAAAAGACAACAAGTTAGTGAATTATCATTTGTTTGACCACCAAATTTATAATCAATTAATAGGGAACTGTTATGTTAGGTACCGCCAACAGCAAAAGTGCAACACGTGTATTATTATTAGGCTCAGGTGAACTGGGAAAAGAAGTCGCTATTGAGTTTCAGCGCTTAGGTGTCGAAGTGATTGCAGTTGATCGTTATGACAATGCTCCAGCGATGCAAGTCGCCCATCGCAGTCACACCATTAATATGCTTGATGGCGATGCGCTTAGACGCATTACTGAACTTGAAAAACCAGATTATGTTATTCCAGAAATCGAAGCTATTGCAACTGATACCCTGCTTGAATTAGAGCAAGAAGGTGTCAATATCGTGCCTACAGCACGCGCAACTAAGCTAACGATGGATCGCGAAGGTATTCGCCTTCTTGCCGCTGAAACCCTGCAATTGCCTACCTCGCCTTATATCTTTACCGATAATAAAACAGAATACCTTGCCGCTGTCGCAGAGATTGGTATTCCGTGCGTGATCAAACCGGTGATGAGTTCATCAGGTAAAGGTCAAAGTATTATTCGTGATGAAGACGATATTAACCAAGCTTGGGACTATGCTCAAGAAGGTGGTCGTGCAGGTGCTGGCCGTATCATTATTGAAGGTTTTGTTAAATTCGATTTCGAGATCACCATGCTGACCATCAGCGCTGTTGATGGTATTCATTTCTGTGCGCCAATCGGCCATCGTCAGCAAGATGGCGACTACCGAGAATCATGGCAACCACAAGTAATATGTGATGAAGTACTTGCCAAAGCACAGGAAGTATCTGCGAAGGTAGTTAAAGAATTAGGTGGTTATGGTCTGTTTGGCGTCGAACTCTTCATTCGTGGTAATGAAGTCTTCTTTAGTGAAGTTTCACCACGTCCACACGACACTGGTATGGTGACATTAATCTCGCAAGACTTGTCTGAATTCGCCTTGCATGTACGCGCTGTTTTAGGTCTACCTATCACCCAAATCCAACAGTTTGGTCCATCAGCCTCTGCGGTTATTTTAGCCGAAGGTAACTCGACTAATATCGGTTTTAATCACTTAGCACCCGCATTAGCTTGTGTACCAGGCAGTCAAATCCGTCTATTCGGCAAGCCTGAAATAGCAGGTCAACGTCGTTTAGGTGTGGCACTGGCTCGTGGTATTAATACCATTGATGCGATTGATAAGGCCAAGAAAGTAGCACAAACAGTTGAGGTTACTTTTGACTAAGACGATGTGATTTTAGTTAATATCTAAGTGCTTTGATGTATTTATAAGCAACCTACTGATTGCGCATCTTAAGATAGTTTAGGTATATAAAATAGAACGATCTAAAAAGGCTAACAAGTTAATCTTGTTAGCCTTTTTAACATCAGTTATGCAAGTTGCTGATTGTGTCTATTAACGCCCACCCATTTATGATGCACTATAAACTTAAAATCACACCCGCTAGTGAAGCACTCATTAAGTTAGCTAATACACCAGCAAAAATAGCACGGAAGCCATGACGTGAAATAAACTCACGGCGTTCAGGAACAACACTCCCCAAACCACCAATCAACATCGCCATAGTACTTATATTTGCAAAACCACATAACGCAAAAGTAACAATCGCTTGCGAGTGTTCACTTAGCTGTGATTGCACTTCCATCAGTTGCATAAAGGCGACAAACTCATTAACGACAATCTTATTACCAATCAACGAACCAGCAATCGTCGCTTCATTCCAAGGCACACCAATTAACCATGCAACAGGCGCAAAGAAATAACCAAGAATTAGCTCAAAACTCAGTGTTATATCAAACCAGCTCCCAATACCAGCAAGCATACCGTTAAGCAATGCGATAACACTGACAAACGCTAATAACGTTGCACCAACAGATGCTGCAATGCTTAAGCCAGACATAGCGCCATCAGCTAATGCTTCAACAACATTGGTTGCTCGTGGTATTTCGACATTAGTCACTTCATCTTTAACGCAATCATCTTTTGATGGTGGAAAAAGTAACTTCGCCATTAACAAACCTGCGGGAGCAGACATAAAGGAAGCTGCGATTAGGTAGGTCATTTCAACCCCCATCATCGAATAACCAACAAGTGTGCCACCAGCGACAGATGCTAAACCACAAGTCATTACCGCGAAGAACTGTGAATCAGTCATATGTTTTAAATAAGGTTTTACAATCAATGGCGCCTCGATCAAACCAACAAAAATATTCGCTGTTGCCGATAATGATTCAGCACGCCCTGTACCTAATAATTTCTGTATCCCACCACCAATAATATTAATCACCCGAGTCATAATGCCAATGTGGTATAACGCTGATATCAGTGCTGAGAAAAATACAATGATACCCAAGACGTTGATCGCGAAAACGAAGCCACCAGAAGTCAATCCACCAAAAATAAAGTTGATGCCTTCTTGGCCATAATCAATCACTTTTGACACTGCAAGACTCACGCTATTCAGTACTTCTTTGCCAGCAGGAAAATATAACACTAATAGTGCAAAGGTAATCTGTAGACCAAACGCTAGACTGACAGTACGCAATGGGATATTACGACGATCTTTTGAAAAGATAACAGCTGTGAATAGAATCGCTATTATACCAAGTAGAGAAATCATGAGGTGAACCACTGTAAATTAAAGGATTCGGCGCATTGTAAACAGTGGTCTTTTTAACAGCAACAGCAACAAGTTAAGCGTTTGTTACAGCTGGATTTTATGCATTATCTATGTGCGCCTAGGTTAGTGTTTTTAAAGGGTTTAACTAATTTAACACTACTCATTATTTCCATATGGAAAATATATTTTCACCTGAAAAGATAAGTTGTCATATTTAAGTTTTTATTTGCGATTTTAATGCTTTATCCCAGTACGAAGGTGCACCAATATATTCTTTAAAGAAATTAATCGCCGCTGTGATTTTTTTCGGTAAATGTTTCCGACTTGGATAAACCGCATAAAAACGCATAACCTGGCTTGCTTGCCACTCAGGTAATAATTGAATGAGCTTCCCGGTTTTCAGCTCATCGGTTAATAAATAAGTCGCAAGATAAGCAATACCCCACCCTGAAATTGCCGCATCACGGATCGCCTCAGCAAGGTCAACACGATAATTACCATTTACATTAACGTATAACTCTTCCTCACCCTTTTTAAATGCCCATACCCCGTAATTGCGCTCACGGTTTTGATAAATCAGACAGTTATGTTTTTCAAGATCTTGCGGGTGGGTTGGCGCAGTATTATTAATTAAGTATTCAGGTGACGCCGCAACAACGAAATTGGTGTCAGCCAAACGCTGCGCGACATAACCTTCAGAAATATTATCAATATTCGTCAGCCATAAATCTAAGCCGTCATCAATCATATTGGATTTATAATCAAATAAGCTTACTTCTACACGTAAGTCCGGATAAAGTTTACGGAATTGTTCAATTGCAGGAATAATATGGATGGCACCAAATGATTGAGACACACCTAAACGCAGAATACCGGCAACTTCATCTTGTAGATTCGCCATCATCACGTCAGCGTCTTGCACACTAGTCACCAGTTCCGCACAATAACCAGCAAACTGTTGCCCTGCATCTGTTAAGGTAAAACTGCGGGTTGAACGCTGAACCAGCTTGACGTTTAAATCAGCCTCCAAACATTTGAGTTGTTTACTGACATGAGAAACCGACACACTTAGTGTGTGTGCTGCGGAGGTAAAACTTCCGGTTTGCACTAAGGTATGAAAAAGGGCCATTTGGCTAGCGCGATCTTGAATCAAATGAAAAGTACCGAGTAACGTCCGATCCGTGTGACTAGGTAATAAAAATAAACAGCGTTATTGATGTTTAATTAAGGCAAGTGTATACAAAAATTACGATGCAATAAAGCGGTAAGCCATGGTGGGATAAAACTGTTGGCTTACCGCGCAATTAGATTACGGCTTATGGCTTAAAATTCCACGTACATAACTGCGGGTATTGGCATTATGATCTAACATAAACTCAGCCAGTAAGTTAGTCATATTGGTAATACCCTCTTCACCATGCTGTTCACGTATCATCTGCACAATCCTTTTTATCTCTTTGCTACCGTCAACTTCAAAGCTTGGGTCACTTACTAGCTGCTCAGGTACCCAGCGCTCTAAATAATCAGCAAGCTTGTCTGATTTGTCATAAGAATTTTTAGCAAACACCTCAACAAAGGTGCTGTTGGTATATTCAAGCACAGCAGTCTCTTGCGTTAACGCCTTAAACAACGCGCTACTAAAATCGTTATTTTCATAAGCTTGCTTGGTGATGATTTCTTGAAACTCTTCTAATACCAAATGGCGATTAGAAAGCAGCTGGATCGCATCAATCTTAGCTTGTGGGAAACCCATCATGTCTTTGGCATTGGTCCAAATACTCGATGCGGTACTCACACCCGGTTGTAATGTTGAATGGTATGACTGTGCAATATCACCAACATAATGCATGCCCCAGCCCATAAAGCGCCAGCCCCAATAATCATGACCAGTACTAAAGGCATATTCAGATAACGCTTTGTACATATGCACACGGTAATCAGGGAAGGTATCACGTAAGAACGGCGCTAACGTAAATAGCACGCTTGATTCATGGTAGAAGCCCATATGGAACGGCGCTTGCGTACTGTACTCTAAAGCTGGATTACCAAAGGCTTGGTTACCAAAACCATACAACTTACCGGCATCGGTATTGCTGTCTGCGAACAAGCCAATATCCAGACCGTTATCCGGGTCGTCATTGGCCGATACTAATATTTCGATTGGCGTTACCAGCTCACCACTTTTGACTTCAACAAAAGTCATGGTGTTGTAATGGTCTAGGTTTGTAAATACGGCGACTTCTGACGCATCCAGTCGACGGCGACCTTGCTTATCCTGACCTGGTAACAACTGAATGTACGGATTAACACGTGCATTGGGGTTAATACGTATGGCATGAATGAAACTTGTTTGTAAGTCTTTCTTAGCAGCGTCAAATGCTAATGCATCCGGACGCGGTTTATAATGGGGGAAATTTTTGCGTAACCAGTCTTCATTGGTGGCTAATAATTTTTCTAACCCTTGCGCTTCTGCGGTCACAAATTCAGCTAGAGTTTCTACCTTAACCGGTGCTTGCGCCGCCACTTCTGGCATGGTGTTCAATATTGGATAGGTAATGAGGCTGTGTTCAGACCATGCATTGGCGTTACTCACCATCATACTGCTACACAATAATGCGCCTAAGGTGACTTTAATCGGACTTTTAAGCTTGTTCTTAAACTCGTTTTTTAAAAACGTCGGGATAAACATAACATTCCTTTGAAATCATCATCTATTGATATTAAATGCGTATTAAGAATTGATTATAAATGATTTTTCATTGGATTATTATATCAAAGTGATACAAGACCGTTTTCAACCCGATCTCTTCCCTGCTCTTTCGCTTGATAGAGTAAATCATCAACGCGTTTAAATATTTGTGCTATCGGCTCATTTGCGATGTATTCGGTTACCCCGATACTGGTGGTATATGTGATCTCTTGTTGTTCATCTGTCACCACCGACGATTTACGAATAGCCTCAGCAACACGTAACGCCACCTGAGTTGCTTGAGCTAATTCTAAATGCGGCATCACTACTAGGAATTCCTCACCACCAAAACGTGCAATGACGTCGGAATTTCTTAACTCCCGCTTCAACAATGACGATATTGTCACTAAAACCTTATCTCCAACCATATGGCCATAAGTATCATTAACACGTTTAAAATAGTCTAAATCAAACATCATTACACTGAATGAGCCTTGCGTAATATTACTATTTTTAGCGATGCCTTTTACTTGGCGCATCAATACCCGGCGATTGATCAAGCCTGTTAGTGAATCTACTGTGGATTCACGATAAAGTTTCATTAACATTACCATCTGTCCAGATTGTAACCATAAACAAATCCCGCCAAACAGCACGAACAGCCATAGTTTGTCGATAACTGCAGTGTAGTCTCCCGAGTATTGGATATACTCAAGTATTGCTAATGGTAATGAAATGATACTTAAAAGCGTAACGCCCCCAGAGGTTGTCAACGGAAACAGCCCTAACATAGCAATAATTAAGTACGGTGTAAGAGTAAAGGACAAGGGTATGTCCCTATAGGCCATCGTTTGAGTCAATAACAGCTCTGTTGCCGTATAAGATAATACGGGCAATAGAAATGAGAGTGTTAATACCAATCGGGTCATATAAACAGTGTGGGAGCTACGAATGAGTTGGTAAAGCCCAATTAGAACGCAAGAAACGACTAGCCGATTAATTAATAATAATTTAGCCTGCGCACTGTCAAAGACAATAAAATCAAGTAAAGATGATGCTGGTACGCTAATAGCAAAAAATAAGCAGACTAATTTAAGGCGTTCGACAATATATTGATTACGGGTTTGAATAAAGTCATTTGAATGATTAATGGTTGAAACGACATCTTCAATGGTGCTATGTTTTGCACAGAATGACTTGCTAGAATTGAGCCATTGTTGAGGTTGTGGTTTATTTACATGCTGGCGACGATCATCATTTTCTGCGTACGATGAATTAGACATTACTTCTTCCTTGATATTATACACAAACTATTATGGATAATTATATTTCGCAATAATAAGCCAACGTAAATTTATAGCTTTGATCTAGTTCAATAAAAACCCATGGTTAAGCATCCGGCTGAAGAAAAAGTCATTCACGAACTTTTGCTTGCCTAATGACGTCGGTATATTTATTTTATGCTAGTAGGATCCTAGCTAAGCGGGTCTTCAAAGGGCTATTACTAGGCAAGTCAGAAACCTAGGTGTACGCAGTGTTGTGATCAAGTAAACGGTACTCATCAAATGCAGGGCCATGTTCAGCATCAGTTTTCACAGGCAGGTGCGACAGTCTTTCAAGAAGTCGCTACCGCCCACAGTAATCCTGACAACTATCATGGCAACAAATGTGACAACAATTAACACTGCGCCTTTAAGTCGAGCGTACTCATGAATAATCTTGGATCATCAATTTTATTCAGCATTTCAATGCTCGGTAAACACTCATCATCGACATAATCGGCAAAGTCAGCATCTGGATCAAACACTAAGATATCCAAGGCTAATCTATCCATGCCATATAGGCCACGGTGGATCATATCAGCTGAAAACACCAGTAAGTCACCCGCGGCTAAGTTAATGACCTTACCGCCAGAGATACTGTCACTACTCACTTTGCCTTTTATCTCTTGTCGTACATTAAATTCTTCTTCATTATCCCAGCGCTTATGCGTTCCAGGGATTAGTTCCATGCCGAGTTCATCAAATAAAGGCACACGAAGATGAACAACTTGTGTTTCTTGAACGGCTATTTTTTGCTGCTCAACTCCAAAGTCATATTGACAGTCACGGTGCCAAAAATCTTTTTGTTTTGGATTAACAGGGTTAAAAAATAATTGGGTATTCATGAATGCCGCATTAGCTGGTATTACAGATTCAACAGCATCCATCATTTTCTTTGAACTGATAAAATTGAACAGTTTCAGTCTATCGTCGCACTCTAAATAATCGATGCCGGTAATAACAGACGAATTAAACGCTTCAGAGCGATAGAATTGTATGTTGTCTTCTTTCCACGACTCATGGAATTTCAATACCACTTCTCTCAGTGCTGAGATCTCAGCCGCACTAAAATAATTTCTAATGACAAAATAACCTAGTTCGTCATATTCGTTATTCAATTGACTTCTATTAATATCCTTAACACTCATTACCTCTAACACCCATTACCTCTATTTTATGATAACAACCCGACTGCCCATACTTTGTTAGACCCCTGACAAGATATAAAGATTGAATCGAGTTCATTGTAAGTTACTTGTTCAAGAATGAATTCCATTTCTTCTCCATATTCATAACGTTTTAATTTTGTTTAACTACACCAACTACACCAACACCTGTCGTGTATTTCTGATGTAATGATGGATCTGCCCTTCGACTTTAACGTCAATCATTTCATCTGGTCGGCGATCATTGGGACAAGGCATTTTCGGTGTGGTACCAAACAGTCGGCAGATCAACGGTCGCTCCTCGTACACAGTGCAACCTTTAGGACCCAGGTGTACGCAGTTATACTCATCTAATGCAGCTTCATGTTCAGCGTCAGTTTTATATGGCAGGCGCGACATTTCTTCTGCAGACGTAGTTACTGGTCCACAGCAATCGTGGCAACCCGGCGTACATTCAAACGTCGGAATCTCCTTACGCAGGCGTGCAAGGTCCTCTTTATTATTGTTCTTACTCTTGTTTTTTAACAATAATTTTATTTTTTCGTATTCCGAAACCATTATAGTTTTCTACCTAACTTCACTAGAAGATGACAATGCCTGTAAATTTACCGCGTATGTTAACATTTGTAAGGGTGACACGCTTTGATTTCCGACATCCTCCACCTTACTTGGACTCTAATAGCTCACGTAATGGTGCTGGTAATATATTTCGCGCTTTACTGGTAATACATTGTTCATGTTTTTGCCACAGGATCCCGAGATAAATAATTAATAACCCCAGCACTGTTAATGTGATTGGAAATAACCAACTGTCTTTAAATATATCAGCCGCTAGGTGACCAATATAACCAGAACAACCTATAGCGCCGAAAACAACAAACACTCTGCGAACAAGTAATACGCCAACAGCGATCATGAGTAGATTTATACTAAAGTAAATAAATTTAGACAACTCGCTATCAGAATATTGCAGGGACATTCCGCCCCAAAAGGCGAGCACGCCAAATAAATATATCCAAAATGCATAGTCAGCTGTGTGTCGAGATCTAATATCAACCCAAAAGGCTAAGGCAATCATGAGTAGTCCAGTGTACATAGACACGAGTTTCCTCAGCGCCCAATCAAAATCGCCGCCCGAAATCATAGCCGTAACATCCATTGTTAAATACCAGAGTGTCACTGCAATTGGCATCATTAAAAATGGATACTTATATTTCCAAGCGAGAATAGCACCAACGGCTAACGTGCTCAGTTCCATATACAACCAATGCCATTTGATATAGCGATGATAATCTCGATATACACTTTCATCTGGCCAAATACCCAATGCATGCTGTAATCCATATACAGCTAATGGGGTCAACGCAATAACAAAAGTGGCACATATTCCAGCAGGTATCGCATAGCCTTTGGCTGTAAATGTATTGGTCAGTTTAAGTCCAACAACCGCATAAAATAAGGAGATAAAAACAATACCGACGCCACCGAATGACTCCCAGCCTAAATTCATAAACAGAGTCATTGCACCGATTGCAATCAAACCGCCCACATAATATAGAACATGAGTAAAATCAAACTTAGGCCCTGTATTAGGCTGTTTGTTGATGAATTCAATTAACTTCTCAGACTGTTCAAATGATAAAATATTCTCTTTTACTGCGTCTTCAAGATTTTTCTTCGTTAAGTTCAATTTAGACTCCTTCCTATGACTTTATGCACAACACATTATCAATTCAAGACGGCAAGATAAACGGCCAGCGCTTATGCCGATAACAATTCGAATAAACAGAACTCTGCTAGACTCACTAAGTACCGTTTGACTCCTATTTACTATCAAACTCAAGGACGGAATTCGACTATGAACAAACTATTTACCTCATTTATTATAGCTACATTCCTTTGTCTGACTAACGTCGTATTAGCCGAGGATCATAATTCAGATAAAAAGAGTTTTAGAGTAACAGAGCTCAAACCTGGTTTTCAGTTTCTGCAAGGTAAAGGCGGCAATATCTTATTATCTGCAGGTAAGGATGGTCTGCTTATTGTTGACAGTGATTACAGTGAGATGACACCTGCATTGCAAGAAGTACTCGCGCAGTATAAAAGCGATTTAAAGTATGTACTTAATACTCACTGGCATGGCGATCACACTCAAGGTAATAAGGTGCTGGGTAAAAACGCAGAGATAATTGCGCATGATAATGTCTACCAACGTCTCAATAGTCGTCAAGAAGTTAAACTGTTCAATATGGTGACCAAACCTTATCCTGCAGATGGATTACCGGATATTACCTTTGACCATTCGCTAACCTTACGCTTCAACGATGAAACCATTAAAGCGCTGCATCTACCGAACGGTCACACCGACGGCGACAGCATTATCTTTTTTAAAAAAGCCAATATCGTGCATATGGGAGACCACTTCTTTAATGGCATGTTCCCTTTTGTTGATGTGGGTACCAACGGCAGTGTTCGTGGTGTGGTAAAAAACATTAATGGAATTTTAGATAAAATAGCAGATGACACCATTGTCGTCCCTGGTCATGGCGCGATATCTAACAAGAAACAATTGATCGCATTTAAGGACATGTTAGTCGGTACTATTAATGAAGTTGAAGTGATGATGGCTCAGAAAATGAACCTAAAAGCTATTCAGGATAAAGGCTTGAGTGAGCAATGGAAAGTCTGGGGCAAAGGCTTCTTGAATGAAAAAGTGTGGATCAGCATTATCTACAGCAGTTTAACGGTATCACTACAAACTCAGGTTGCTGTTAAAAACTAATCACGAACAAAACTGAAATCTTGATGTCTCACACCGCGATGAATTATTAAAAGACAGGTAAAAACATGCGACATTATTTAAAAATAACGGTATTAAAAATTACATGAAAAAGATAAGCCTTATATTTACCATTGTCGTCCTTTCCATGCTGACAGCTTGTTCGTCTAGATCCACGTTGACAACCGGGTCACCTAAAACCATAGCGTACTCAAAATCTCACGATCTAGTTGGTCAAGCTTCTTGGTATGGTAAACGATTTCACGGAAAGCTGACTGCCAGTGGAGAGACATACAATATGAGAGCATATACTGCCGCTCATAAAACCCTACCTTTTGGTACAGTCGTGAGGGTTATTAATACGGCTAACAGTAAGTCTGTCGATGTCAAAATTAATGATAGAGGGCCATTTGTTAGAGGCAGAGTAATAGACCTTTCTCAAAAAGCATTTGAACAAATAGGCAGTACAAATCAAGGGGTCGTTCCTGTC
>Ga0209292_1006800_pt1 | contig 11107 bp, 7 predicted proteins | sample GOMGulsemesocosm_2_FD_184634 | JGI IMG/M metagenome (GOLD analysis project Ga0209292, IMG submission 184634) | Methane-oxidizing microbial communities from mesocosms in the Gulf of Mexico - GOM9C Gulf of Mexico (SPAdes) (version 2) | ecosystem: Environmental > Aquatic > Marine > Cold seeps...
GTTCTTTAACTTTAGAAAAGCTCAGTTGCTGTTTAATGCTGTTTAATAATTTGAGCTTATTCCAAGGTTTTTCAATAAAGTCATTAGCACCTTTTTGCAAACCTTGTACTGCTAGCTCTATTGAGCCCCAAGCTGTCATTAAAATCACGGGGATATTTAACGGCTGTAACTGCTCTAAAATGGCTAAGCCCTCTTGGCCACTGGTGGTATCGCGGGAGAAATTCATATCAAGTAGCACTAAATCTGGCTGCTGGCGGTTACTCTGAATGATAATTTCTTTGGCGTTAGCCGCTTCAATTACCTGGTAGCCTTCGGCGCTGAGTAATAGGTTTAATGCAAGACGAATATCTTCATCATCATCAGCAATTAAAATAGTAGCGTTTGACATAGGGTGTTCCGTAAATATTAAGTGGTTTCGCCTTAAAGGCTAAAGTAAAAGAAAAGGAAACGAGATAATCGTTTCCTTTTCTAATAGTACTAGTATGCCAATTACTTTAGATGATTGGCTAGTAATAAATACCTGTTTATCAGGCATCTATTATTTATAGTGATTACTCTTCTCTTAACGCTTGCATAGGATCACTACTGATCACTCGCCATGCTGGCATTATTACCGACAAGATAACAATGATAATTAAAGCGGCATCTAAAACAGCCATCGCTAACCAGTTAAAATCAGGTAACATCTCAAGGCTTTGGGCAATTTTCGGATAACCAAAAGCAGAAACGACAAAACCTAAACCTAAACCTATCACCAACATTGTTAGGGCATCTTTTAAAATAAAGCTAACTAATTTCCCTTGCTTAGCGCCAGTTGCCATACGTACAGCCAACTCATATTTTCTATGGTTAGTTGTCATTTGTGTTAAACCTGCAACACCTATGGCGGCAAGAAATAGCGTTAAAGCGGTCATCGCTAAGACAATCCATAAGCTAAGGCGTTGGTTAAGGGTTTGTCTTTGCCAAACACTGTCTAATGATTGTATATCTAAGTTAGTTAAGCGTGGAAATTGACGTTTAATTTCACTGTCGAGCATATCAGGGGTTATGGTATCTCCTGCTGGCAACATTACGGTAAATTGTATTCTAGAGCCTGGTCTTATTCTGTGAGAATACACAGCAGGTAGACCTAGTGGCTCTGCTATGCCTGTTTGGCTTAGCGTATTAGCAACAATACCGGTGACAATAGAGGGTGGTATTGAACTGTCAGGGTTCATTTGAATCGTTTTGCCAATAATCTCTTGGTATGTTAAATCTGAAAATACAGTTTTAGCCATGTTTTCGTCAATGACGATTCTATCTTCATTATTATCTATTTGTGTTTGAGTCAGATTTGCACCCGCTAAAATAGGAATGTTAAAAGTAGAGAAGTAATCTGCGCCTAAGGTTTTTATTTGATGAATAACACGTGCACCAGACTCTTCATCAAGAAAGGCATTTACACGAAGTGAATCTGATAATGGACCATAGTTTGGTACAATAACTTGGCTATCACTTACCTGTTGTTCAATTAACTTTGAAAAATTATCAAGTAATTGTTTAGCCTCACTTTTACCATAATCATCAAAGGTATTTAATTGGGTGATGTAATCTTCATCACTCACGGTAACGCCAATTTCATAACTATTACCAATGTCATAACCAATGTCTTGGTAAACGGCTTGATAGCTTTGCAAGGCAATCATCACCGAAGCGGTTAGTAATACTGAAGCTATGGACAACTGTAAAACCATCAGTACTCGGCTAAGCCATTGATTACTTTGCGCCTGAATACCTTTACCACTACTATTTAGGTTATTACCTAAAGCTTGTTTGTCGATGTCCACTAAGGCCAGTGCACTAAATAAAACACTCAGCGCTAAGATAATAGCCGTTGAAGCAAACAGGGTGGTACTATCAATGCTAATCGCATCCATCATGGGTAAGCTATCGCCAGCAATGAGCGGTAAGCTTCTTATAGCCCAGCCGGTAACTAATAATCCTGTTAAAGCAGCCAAAATAAAGCTGGGCAGATTTTCTAATAAGACTAATAATCTTACTTTAGTTAGACTTGCGCCTAAGCTGATTTGAATAGCAAATTCTTTTGTTCTACCTTGGTAGTGAGCGATGAATAAATTTAGTAAGTTAAGTGTCGCCATTAATAACAAGCCGATTACAGCACCAAACAAGGCGATAAGTAACCCTTCGGTTTCACCTAACATATTACTTCTAAAGCCATTTGTAATAAGTTCTTTTTTAGTACTTGTCATAAAGTCTAAAAACATTTGAACTTGCTCACCATCGACATTTCGGGTGACGTAATCTTCTAACCAAGCATCAACTTGCGCTTGTGAAGGCATGGCTGCTTGGCCATTTGCTGATTTCAGAATTATATTGTCAATTTCATTGCTAATGTTGCCGACATTATCTGTTTTTTCTTTTATTTTCTCTAAATTGGTAATAAACCAAACCTGTTGAGGAAGAATAGCTTGGTTACTTTTTATCGCCATCACATCTTCAATAACACCAGCAACAATAAAATTATTATTATTTAATGTTACCTGTTTGCCAATGACTGACTTGACGCCTGCAAAAGCATTTTGCCAAAGGCTTTCAGATATCCACACATATTTCTCAGGTGACGCTAGGGTTACGTTATCTCCGAGCAATAATTGGCTACCTAATACTGAAAGAATATTATCTGATGCTTCATAACGGGTAGTTGCAAAGGTTGTGTTGTTAACAACAATATCTTGCTCTGAAGGTGCTATACCTGCCCAATCCCCGATATCAGCAAACTGCTCACTAAAATCTGCCAAGCGATTCATGTTCCAATAAGAAACACTCAAGGTATCTGACATTTTAAAACGATAATCAAGGGTCTGCAGTGACGCTTCGTTTTTAATGCCTTGTAATGGTTGATAAAGCAAAGTAGATGAAATTGAAATAACACTTAACACTGCACCTAAGGTTAAACCTAGTGTTAAAATTAGCGGTACACTTAATCGAGGTAAGGAAAATACCCGTGTTACGCCTTGAATTAATGACTTTTTGAATAAACTCATGCAACCCCCTGCAATGATGCTTTATCTTGTTCGGTGTTGATTTCAGAAACGATCTGACCATCAAGTAATTGGATTTGACGACTAGCACAACGTGAGTACCGACTATCATGGGTTACCATAACTATGGTTGCGCCCTCTTTATTTAGTTGCGCTAATAATGACATCACTTGGTCGCCATTTTTACTATCTAAATTACCCGTAGGTTCATCAACTAAAATCAAATCAGGTTTGCCAACCAATGCACGGGCAATGGCAATACGCTGTTGTTGCCCACCCGAAAGTTGATTGGGGCGATAGTGCTGGCGATGAAGCATATCAACTTGTGTTAGGACTTCTTCAACTCTTTGCTTAATTTCCGTTTTATTACAGCCACGATGTTCTAGTGGTAAGGCAACATTTTCAAACACTGTTAAGTTATCGATTAAGTTAAATGACTGGAATACATAACCAATGTGCTCATTACGAATTTGAGTACGTTGATCTACCTTTAGACCTGCCGTTGCAATGTTAGCTAATTGATATTCACCTTCAGTGGATGAGTCCATTAATCCCATAATTGAAAGCAATGTTGATTTACCACAACCAGAAGGACCTGTAATCGCAACAAACTCACCTTGGTTTATTTCTAAACTAACACCTTGTAGGGCATGTGTTTCTATTTGCTGGCTATCGTAACGTTTGTGAATACTTGACATGGTAACTACATTTTTCATGTGATTTTCCTTATTTATATCGATAATTTTGTTTGGTTGCTTACTTACAATTCGTTTTATATTTGTCTGTATTATTCTGTTAGGTTCAGTTTGTGGTATTGGCTATACTGTTGTGTGTCACTACTGACTATTTCTTCATTAGGCTCAAGCCCTGAAGTGACCACCAATTTGTTTTGAGACAGCTCACCAAAGGTTACGTCTCTTTGTATTAATGTATTGAATTGGTCACGAACAAAAAGGCTTTGTTTGCTGCGAGGTCGAAAGCCAGGCACTTGTTTGATATAAGTAGTCGCTTGCTGATGTTTAACAAATACCTGTGCTGAAATTGACAAGGCAGGGCGAGCATTAGAGGTTAGCGCTTCGTCAATAACCGCTTCTGCGAGTACTGAGCCGTTACTAACAACACTTTCTATACGAGTAATATGGCCCTTGATAACACCTTTTTGTGTATCGATTAATACTGGTGCATTGATATCTATTTGGTCTGCTTGGTTTTGTGGTAAACGTAATCGGGCAATTAATTCTTTATCACTGCCTACTTTTGCTAAAGACTGTCCCAGTTGCACACTTTGTCCTAATTCAATCTCTAAGGTTTGCAGCGAACCATTAATGCCAGCTTTTACTTTCATATCATCAAGCTGTTGCTCAAGTAAGTTAACTTGAGCTTGTTGTTGTGTGATGGTGATATCGCGCTGAGTTAGTTGATGACCTTGCATTTCTATAAATTGCTTGTATTTTTTCTTTTCAAAACCAAGCCTTCTACTTTGTTGTTTTACTGCTAGTTTTGCACGTTGCAATTCAATTTTTGATGAGACGCCAAGATCCATCAAGTTTTCATTTACTGATAGCTCTAGCTGAGCTTTTTCAATTTCAGCTTCAATGTCGGCGATACGACCTTGATAGTTTAACCTTTCACTTTGTTGCTCGTATTTAAAGGCTTCTCTTTGTGCTAGTTGTTGGGCTAGTTGACCATTGGCAGCATTTACTTCTTGCACTAGTCTAGGGTTAGCTAAATGTAGAATTACTGTCTCAGGGGTAACCTTAGTACCTGGGCGTACTAAAATTTCAGAGACTTTTCCTAATGCTGGCGCTGTTAATAAACGCTCTTTTGCTGAGGAAAATTCGCCATAAGCGTTGGTATAAATGTCTAAGTCGCCTCGTGCAACTGTTTGAAAGCTCAACTGATTTAAATCTACAGATTTGATTGCTTTACCGCTAACGCTATAACCGGCATATGCCATTAATAAGGTAAAGGTCGTGATTGCTGTCCATTTCTTCCAAGGCTGTTTTTTAGTTAACGCAATTTTCATAAAGATTCACTGTTATTTTTAACTTGATGTATTCAACAATGAAATAACCGTGCCAAAATAAAAACCCTCATAATTTCAGTTGGTTGATTGGTTTAGTCTTCTTTTTGAAATGAGTAAGTGTTCGTTTATAACGATCATATGTTCGAAAGTAACATTTCATTTTTCTATTCTGAATTTGATGCTGTAATGCTGTGTAATGCCATTATTTTATAAATTAAGGTAAATTATTAGTTAGGTAATATCGGATAAAAGTTCAAAGATAAGTTTAACAAGTGAGTTAATCTTTCTAGGATCTTGAATGAACAAGCTGAAGTTTCTTTGCAACACAGTTATGCTATGTCTTAGTTATTAAATAGTGAGCATAAAATATGGCTGAGCAGTTACCAATAACCATTAATATACATAGTGACCTAGCCGATAAGTTCCCAAGAATTAAATCGGTTATTAATAGGCTTGAAGCACAGTTTAATTTTCATACTTTAACAGCAAACTGGTATGGTGATGAAGAGAATATATTATTGATTCAGCTGGCCTTAGAAACACCCGTGAGTTTTAGGCAACAGCAAATAGAGTTAGAGCAGAAGTCTTTAGTTGAAGTTGAAATTAGTAACTTTTCTGACGATGTCATTTGCCGCTTAAATAATACCGAGCAACAGTTGCTTTGTAATATAGCTATTACTGAATCTGAACTTACATTACTTGAAGGGCAGCCCAAGTTATTAGCTGGTTTTATACAGGCCAAGTTACATAAAGTACTTAATTTAATAGCTAAACAGCAGTCTTTAGCAAGTATTTAATTAAGAGAGTAATTATCAGTATGGCTATTAACACTAAGCGCTTAGATCGTTTGATTAGTGAGTTGTGCAAAATTAACCGTAAAAAAGTACGTCTAGTTTTGGCGCAAAAACGAGTCTTTGTAGATGGTATATTAGCCCGTAATATTGATCAAATTGTTGACCAATTTTCATCTGTGGTGATGGATGATGAAGTGTTGCAGGCTAACAAAGCACATTACATTATGCTTCATAAACCTATAGGTGTTGTGTGTGCAACTAAAGATGATAAACATAAGACGGTAATTGATTTACTTGATGGGCAATTTACTCAAGAAATTATTGAAAGTTTACATATAGTGGGACGACTCGATTTAAATACCTCAGGTTTAGTATTATTAACTAACGACAGCCGTTGGTCAGAGTCATTAACATCCCCCGAGAATAAAGTAGCTAAATGTTATCAAGTGACGCTTGCTAACCCTATAACGCCTGACTATATCAGTGCTTTTGCTCAAGGTATGTATTTCGATTTTGAAAAAATAACGACAAAACCGGCAAAACTACGCATCATATCGAAGTTTGAAGCGGAGGTGATCCTAACAGAGGGGCGTTATCACCAAATAAAGCGCATGTTTGGCCGTTTTAGAAATCCAGTTGTTGCTTTACATCGTCAATCAATTGGTCAGCTAAGTTTAGATAAATCACTTAGCTATGGAGAAAGTCGGGCATTAAGTGAAGCGGAAGCTATTAGTGTCAGTGGTTAACACAGACTTGAAAGTACATCTTTGCACTAATGTTGTGACATTGTTGTAACAATATCGGCACTCGCAATTTAGTCTTGCTTGGGTATAATGGTTTTCAGTAAGAAAATGTTCTTTAATGTAATGGAATCGTAAATGAATAAATTGTTGTTATTGGTTGTTCCCGTTGTCAGCATGTTAACGAGTTGCTCAAGTGTTGATAATGCTTGTGAAGATGTCACTTTAGCTTCAGAACAGATTCAAGAGTGTCAGGCACTGCATAAACAAATTATAAATGCAAAAAGTGTCATTGTTCGCACCGAGTTAGATCGTCGTTATCAACAAGACTGTATTGATATTCGATTTTATCGTGATGACCGACAAGCTGCTATTTGTGGAAATAAAGATAGAATTAAAGAAGTTAGAGAGTCGGCTAAAGTCGAATCTCAGCAGTAAGTACAGTTCTTGCTAATAATTATTCAGAGAACTTCTGATATAATTATTAGCGTAAATTAACTAAACGGTATGGTAATTTTGAAACCTGAGAATCAACAGACAATTACGACAGAGGTCGCAGGTCAGAGCAAAGAAAGTACAGTTCAAGGTATTGCTGAATTGTCTGATGAAGTTGATTTTCTTGAGAAGAAAAATGTTGATTTACAAGCTCGCTATACCGCATTATTAAAGTTAAACCACCTTTCCCAAGAGTGTCATGACCTTGATACTTTTTATCCGCAGGTTCATAGTACAATTGCCTCGTTGATGACTGCAGAAAACTTCTTCATTGTTTTATATGATCAAACCTTTGAGACTTTAGAGTTTGCTTATTATATCGATGAAAAAGATGATAAGCCTTCAGGTATCATTGATTATCAAGATTATGAGGGCTCATTCACTAACTTAGTTATTGAATCAAAACAGCCATTATTATTAACCCCTGACTTAGAAAAACAGCTTTTTGATAACTATAAAATAAAACAATTTGGTGCCCGCGGTACGGACTGGTTGGGGGTGCCTTTACTGCAAAACGGTTTAGTCATTGGCACCATTACCGTACAAAGTTACGATGAAAAAATTCGCTATAATGACACCGATTTAAATTTACTCACTTTTGCCGCTCAGCACATTGTTGGTGCTATGGTGCGCTTACAAGATCAACAACGTTTGAAGAATGCTGTTGATGCGCGAACCAAAGAATTAATGGCACAAATTCGAGAACGAGAAAAATCAGAATTATTGCAAGAATCTTTATATCGTATATCTGAACTAGCCACAGATATAGAGTTAGATATAGATGCCTTCTACAGTAAGGTTCATAACATTATTGGTCAGTTGATCAATGCCAAGAATTTCTTTATTGCTAAATATGAAAAAGAATCCGAGACTCTAAGTTTTTCTTATTATGAGGATGAGAAATCTTCAAATTTAGCAAGAGACTTCAAGCCAAGAAAGCTCTCAAATCGTTATTCTGAATTAGTGTTACGCCGTCGTGAAACTGTGTTGCTCACCTATCAAGATATGATGACATTACACCTAGAAGGTGAAACTAAAAAACCACAAGATGATATACATTCTTGGTTAGGTGTGCCCTTAGTATATTCAGGGCAATTATTGGGGGTCATGGTTTTACAGAGTTATGATTATAGGACCACTTATAATCAACAAGATGCCGAGTTACTCAATTTTGTATCTAACCATGTCTCCGCAGCAATTAAACGTCGAGAATTAGCTGACTTTGAACGTCGTAGTCATGAATTGCTTGAGCAACAAGTTAAGCTGCGCACACTAGCACTTGAAGATGAGATCACTCAACGTAAACAAGCTGAGACTCTATTAAAGCACACTGCTGCCCATGATAGTTTAACAGGCTTACCTAACAGAACCGTATTCCTTGATTTACTTAACCATGCTATTTCTTGTTCGAAACGAAAAGAAGATTTTTCTTTTGCGGTACTGTTCCTCGATTTAGATCGGTTTAAAGTTGTTAACGATAGTTTAGGGCATCATGCAGGTGATGTTTTATTGAAAATAATTGCTCGAGAATTACTGGCTATTGTACGTGATAAAGATACCGTTGCGCGTTTAGGTGGTGATGAATTTGTCATTTTGATTGAAGACTTAAGTTCAAATGATGAAGCCTTTGATGTAGCTATGCGGATCACTAAGTTTTTACAAGAGCCGTTTACCATTGATAATCAGCTTGTTTATACCGGTACTAGTATTGGTATTTCCTTTAGTCATAAACGTTATAGTGATGCCAATACTATGCTACGTGATGCCGATACGGCTATGTACCATGCTAAGGATAATGGCAGAGGGCGTTATGAAGTCTTTGATGACAGTATGCATAAAAAGGTACAAAATGCCTTAAGCCTTGAAGCGGATATTCGAGAGGCAATTGCTTGGCAGGAATTTATCCCGTATTTTCAACCAATCTTAAAACTCGATAATGAACAGCTTAAAGGCTTTGAAGCATTGGCTCGCTGGCAAAGTACAAAGCGCGGCTTTGTCTATCCAGATGAGTTTATACCCTTGGCAGAAGATAATGGCTTGATTCAAGCGATAGATATGCAAATTATTGAAAAATCCTGTCAACAACTGAAAATTTGGCAAAATGAGTTAGGCTGTGATGATATTTATATCAGCTGTAATTTATTCTCTAAACAATTCTTTAGTACTAGCTTGCCGCAAGATATTGAAAGAGTACTGCAAAAAACTGGCTTAGCACCTCATAATTTACGTGTAGAGTTAACAGAGCGTGCCTTACTAGAAAACGCAGAGATTGTTCTAACCAATATGCAAGCGCTGAAGAAGATGGGCGTAAAAATATTGCTAGACGATTTTGGCACGGGTTATTCAAGTTTGGGTTATTTACACCGCTTCCCCATTGATGTACTTAAAATAGATCGCTCTTTTATTAGCAACGTTCATGAACATAATAATCATCGCGCTATTATTCGAACCATAGTTGACTTAGCCCATAATCTGCAGATGTCGACAGTAGGAGAAGGTATTGAAAACTTGGCTGATGCTGAGCTTTTACAGCAAATGGACTGTGCCTATGGGCAGGGCTATTATTTTGCTAAGCCTATGTCTGCTTTACAGACAACAGAGTATATTGTTAATAAATTAAAAAAATAATATTCATACACTCTGTTTGTATTAATAAGTAATTTTCAGCACATTCTCGTGTGAAAAAGATAACTCCCCCTATTTTAAATGGTAAAACCCTGAAAATAACCAGCACATTCTGTGGTTGTTTCCCTAAAATTCGCATATAAATTTTATGTTGTCTTTTGCTGGTAATATTTTTATTCATAGTAAATTCGACTATAACTAAAGCAGAAATTAATCTGCTCGCATTTGAGGAAATAGCCATGCTTTTTACTGGTTCATTGATTACTGATTGTCCAATAAGACAAAAAATTCGCGAATTTTACCGCATTGATGAAAATATTGCCGTTGATCACATTTTACCTGCAGCTGAAGTAAATGTTAGCGCACGAAGTCGAGCATGGGAACGTGCACGTAAAATGGTTTTGCAAATTCGCCAGGACCAAGAAGGCAATGGCGCTATAGATGCGCTTCTTAATGAATACTCACTGTCTTCAGAAGAAGGTGTGGTATTGATGTGTTTGGCTGAAGCTTTATTACGTGTTCCAGATAAACATACCCAAGATGAGCTTATTCGAGATAAAATTTCTCAAGGTCAATGGACTAACCATTTAGGCGCAAGTGACTCATTATTTGTTAATGCCTCATCATGGGGACTATTACTGACTGGCTCTATGGTTGATTACGCTGATAAACGTAAAAAAGACCACTTTGGTTTATTGAAAAAAACCGTTGGTCGCTTAGGTGAGCCTGTTATCCGTAAATCAATGAACTATGCCATGAAAATCATGGGCAAGCAGTTTGTTATGGGCGAGAACATTAAAGCTGCTACCGTTCGTGCTGCCACTAAAGAACAGCAAGGTTATGTCTATTCATATGATATGTTAGGTGAAGGTGCTCGCACCATGGCTGATGCAGAAAAGTACCTTAAAGCCTATGCTGATGCTATTGATGATATTGGTGCAGTAGCAACAGCTTCGGGTAAAAATGATCCACGTAAAGTACCTGGTATTTCAATTAAATTATCTGCTATTCACCCTCGTTATGAGTTCTCTCATAAGGGTCGTGTGATGGAAGAGTTAGTACCTAAGTTAAAAACTCTTTGTTTACAGGCTAAGCAATACAACATTGGTTTAACCGTTGATGCTGAAGAATCTGAGCGCTTAGATATCTCTTTAGATGTGATTGAGGCGGTATTTACCGATAGCGACCTTGGTGACTGGCAAGGTTTTGGTTTAGCACTACAGGCTTACCAAAAACGTGCAATTTTTGTCGTTGATTGGTTACGTGAATTAACTTTACGTACAAACAGAAAAATGATGGTTCGTTTAGTGAAAGGCGCTTACTGGGATACAGAAATTAAAAATGCCCAAAAAGATGGCTTAAAGCACTTCCCAGTATTTACCCGTA
>Ga0209292_1006801_pt1 | contig 11105 bp, 2 predicted proteins | sample GOMGulsemesocosm_2_FD_184634 | JGI IMG/M metagenome (GOLD analysis project Ga0209292, IMG submission 184634) | Methane-oxidizing microbial communities from mesocosms in the Gulf of Mexico - GOM9C Gulf of Mexico (SPAdes) (version 2) | ecosystem: Environmental > Aquatic > Marine > Cold seeps...
TGACTTTGCCTTAACGGATAATTTAATCACCAATAACCAAGGCTACGGCATCAGTGTTAACGGCTATGCCAAGCCAGTAATTAATGATAATGATATCTATGGCAATGCCGGGTATGCATTAGAAAACCATACGAGCTTTGCGATTGATGCCAAGAATAACTGGTGGGGTGTCGATGACAGTGCAGAGATAAATGCAGGTACTAACCCTCAAGCACTGAGCTTTATCTACGATGGCAATAATGACGGTAATGCAGGCAAGGTTAATTATGCAGGCTGGTTAAATGCTAGTCATTCAAGTGGTGGAACGCCAGTTTCAGATACGATGACAGGCCACCTTACTTTAACGGACTCATCAGGAATTGTTGTACCCACTTACCAAAGTGGCGAAAGTGCCTACATTCAAGTTGTTGACAGTGACGGCAATGCCGATGCTGCTGTAGCCGAAACCTTAACAGTTAAAATCACCTCAGAAACTGAAGATACGGGTACTCCGTTTAGTGCCTCAGAGCCAGTTGCCGCACCTAGTAATGTCGGTGATGGTACGCTTAGCGTTTTAAAAACCTCATACGATACAAAAACCGAAGATTGGACAATGTTAGCGGTTAGTGCGAATAGTTTCCTTGTGACAGGCAGTGTTTCAGGCCAACAAAGTCAGCAATACGCTATCACCGATGGCGCTAGTGAAAAGCACACCTATATCAGTGATAACAATGAAGTGAGCTTTTTCATTGAAAACGGTTCAATTGCTTTCACAGTGGGTGATACTTTCACCTTTTCAACCAGCTCAGGTACGATTGTTGGTGAAACAGTAACCTTAACGGAAACTGATGTAGATACAGGTGTTTTTACTAATAACATAACGCTCAATGAAGCCGTAACACCGAATGCCGCCGATGGTATTTTAGATGTTCAATCCGGCGATTTAATTACTGTATTTTATGACGATGCCAGTGGTGATTGGGGTGAAGCAGAGCAAGTGCGTAGCACTGCACTTTATGCCGCTACGGTGATTAAAGGCTCTACGTTATTAGCAGATACCATTTGGACAGAAGAAAATAGCCCTTACCTTGTTACGGGCGATGTCACGGTTTCAGCTAATATCACCTTAACCATAATGCCAGGCGTTAAAGTATTGTTCCTCGCAAACACTGATGACACGGTGGGCGGACAAGCTCCTTATGACAGTGAATTAATTATAAAAGGCACACTTAATGTTGCAGGAACTGAGGCTAAAGACGTTACGCTAACCAGTAGTAATCGAGAGCCTGCAACAGGCGATTGGGGGGGTGTTCGTATAGAGCAAGGAAATGCTAGTTTTTCTTATAGCACGATTGAGTACAGTGCGTATGGCATTGATATTTACAATAGCAACTATAAATCCATCACGGTTACCAATAGTATAATTCGTAATAATGGTTACGGAATTAAAGATGAATCTTCTAATCAGGCACAAATCACTCTAACGAGTAATACTTTTCAGGATAACAATAGTTATGCTGTATATGGCTCAAGTAGTTATGCCAACTGGTCTTTAAATGAGAATATCTTCGATAAAAATGGTCAGTCAATATATATACATCAAGCGTATGGTGTATCACTGGTTAATAATGTAATCAGTAATAATTCAGGGTCAGTGTCTATTACCTATGTACGCAGTGATTTTATTTTTACCGGTAATGTGGTGACAGGTAATTCAGGAAATGGTTTAGAGTTTCAAAGCGGCTATTCGTCAGGGGATAATATGACCGATAGTATTATTATTGAAGATAACATCATCGATAATAATAACTCTTATGGGATCTATCTTAATAACACCAGTAATGCTAATCCCGCTATTAACCGTAATAAAATACGTAATAACTCAGGTCATGGAATTTATATTTTCGGCTCTGAATATAATACCCAACCTTCTATTCATTATAATGAAATAACCGGTAACGGCTTAGAATGGGGTGGTAATGCAGGCTTATATATTTCTGGTAAAGCCGTTCCTTCTATTGTCGGCAACACCATTGATAATAATGGGTCAGGTATTTATGTAAATTACAATGATGTTAATGGTAATGGTGACTTTGCCTTAACGGATAATTTAATCACCAATAACCAAGGCTACGGCATCAGTGTTAACGGCTATGCCAAGCCAGTAATTAATGATAATGATATCTATGGCAATGCCGGGTATGCATTAGAAAATCATACTAGTCTTGCTGTTGATGCTAAAAACAACTGGTGGGGTGTGGATGACAGTGCTGAAATTAATGAAGGGGCTAACCCGAAAGCACTGAGTTTTATCTACGACGGTAATACTGATGGCAATGCAGGAAAGGTTAACTATGCAGGTTGGTTGAGTTTCTCAGTTCAAGATCAAACACCACCAGTAACAAGCCTATCTAGTAGAAGTATTATTTCTTCATTATCTTTTGAAATTACTTTGTCATGTAATGATGATGTTGGTGGCGTTAGCTCAGGTTGTAGTAAAACTTATTACACAATTGCCGGCAGTGAACCAACGACTAACTCAGTGTTATATGAAGGTGTAATAACGCTTAATGAAAGTGCTGTTGTTAAATTCTTCTCTATTGATGTCGCAGGTCATAAAGAAGTCGCAACGTCTAAGCGTTTTTATATCGGTGATATTGATGCACAAAATGCTAGTCGAAGTGGTGAACTGTCTATTGGTGATCAAGAAGTAAGTCAAACATTCTCTGCTGAAATTACTGAGCCTATTATTTTATTAGGTGTTCCTAGCTACAAAGATAGTGGCTCTGGCGTTGCAAAAGTGACTCATGTTACTTCAACAACAGTAACCATTTCATTTAAAGAATGGGAATACCTTGATGGTAAACATGATACTGAGTCAGTTCCTTATCTAGCTCTTACAGCAGGAAGATACTTATTAAACAATGGTGACGAGTTAGAAGTCGGTGAACTTTCAATGTCTTCAACTCAACAATGGCAAGAAACTACATTTGAAAGTTCATTTGTAGGACTGCCAACCGTAATTTTGACTAGTCAAAATAATGAGACTAATAAAGTCTTCAATTTACTGACTGATAATATAACTAGTTCAGGCTTTTCGGCTAAATTAGCTGAACAAGAGAACAATACGGTAGGTGAGTACACAGGGAAAGTCGGTTACTTGGCTTATTACAAAAATGAATTAGAGCCTATAGAACAAAGTGATCCGTTTGTAGTCTCTTCAAATATAGAAGTGAGCTCGGATTGGTCAGCAGTTGATAGTTTCGCTATTAGTTTGCAGGAAGAAGCTTCATTTGATGAAGAGTTAATTCATACCAACGAATTCATTTCAATGGTTAACATCAATGGCACTATATTATTTCAGCAAGTAGGAGAATTAGAAACGGATACTAGTTCGCTTCGTCGTTATATCTTAGATACAGACATGGATAACATAGTAGATGTGCTAGATACAGATGATGACAATGATGGTGTTTTAGATTCTGTAGATACATGCCCAATAAACTCACGTTTGAGTAGTAACGGTTCGACAGAAGGTGATATTAAGTCATTTCAATATTGTATCAGCAGTGATGTTCTCCCTAAAATGTACTTTGAACTTGATTTGTCAGATATCTTCTCTAATGCCGAAACAGTCAAAATTTTATATTGGCTATACGGAAATGAACAACACTGGATCACCCTAACAAGAGATCCTGAAACAGGTTTGTTTATTGCTGAAATTGAACTTAATGAATATGCAGCATCTGGTTCATATGATGTAAGAACAATAAGGTTAATTGATAACGAGAACAATGAGGTTGATTTAAACGAAAGTCAGTTGAACCTTCTTGGTTTTGATACAAACGTGAGTTATTTTAACCCAAGTTCAGATAATGAAAAACCATCCGTTACAAGTTTAACGTCTTCAGGTTGGAGCATTAACAATAATGAAGAACCGCAAATAACTTTCACTGTTGTTGTTGAAGATAATTTGAGTGGTGTACAGGACGGGATACTTCTGGAACTTTATTCACCAACAGGCACTTCAATTCAAGAACATGGCATAAAAGTAGATGTAAATACCTATAGTTTTGATTTTGTACTTAACAAGTATGCTAGCTCAGGTGTTTACCCTATTTATACTATCCGTTTGTATGACAATGCTGGAAACTCAAATTTCTCCAAAGACTGGATTGCAGACAATCTTGAGGGGTACGAATTAGTAAATCCAAACTCTGATACCTCAGCAGCTTCTTTAAGCTATATCAATTTAGAAGCTAAATTTGACGAACAAAGTGACCGTCCTATTCTAGCTATTAATGGTTTAGCAACTGATGATGTATCAGGTGTTGAAAAGGTTTATTTAAGACTGACAAGACCAAGTAATGGTGATCTGGACAAATGGCAAGAAATTGATAATGGTGAAAATGTGTTGAACCGCGCTTTCTCTAGCCAAATAGCACTTCCACAAGTTTATGAAAGTGGTGAATATAAAGTCGACTTTGTCAGACTCAATGATTTTGCAGCAAATGAAAAAACATTAAGTAAGGCTGATATAGATGAAACCAATCAAAGCTCTATAACATCCATAAACCTCTACTATCCTGATGATGAAGTATCTGATTCATATAAAATAGAAGCTTCACTAACAGATGATTTTGTGTTCGGAGCTAACCGCAGTAATGATCACTTATTGGGGCTGTCTGGAAATGACTACATTTTTGCTGGTGATGGTGATGATCATGTAGAAGCTGGTGAGGGTGACGATTTAGTTATTGGTGGTTCAGGTAAAGGTGATGATATTTATGAGGGTGGTATAGGCTTTGATACATTAAAATACACATCAGCAGAGCAACCTATTATTGTTGATTTCATAAAAGGTACAGCATCTGGTGTCAATATAGATAGTGATGTCTTTAATGGCTTTGAAAAGTTAATTGCAGGTCAAAGTAATGATGTAATTATTACCGATGAAAATATCAATATTATCTTAGGTTACGACGGTGACGATATTATTGTAGCTAGTGCAGGTAGTGATGAATTAACAGGTGGAAATGGTAAAGATGAGTTTATTTTTAAAGATCTTTCTCTAGCTACATTGGCTAACCACACCACAATTATTGATTATCAACCTGAAGATAGTGTAGTGATTATTGGACATGAATCGGCGGAAAATCTAGTTTGGAATAGCAACTTGTATGATACTGTGGCGACTATAAGTGTTGAAAATGAGCTGTATTTTACTACTGATGGAACTGATGGTTACTTAATAGTGACAGGTGATATAAACGCTAAAGAAAACTCTTTTGTCGTTAAATTATCAAACATAAATAGCTTGGGTGATATTTCAATTCTAAGTCACTCATCAAATGATCTTGATGAAGATGGTCAATACAATTACTTTGATACCGATGATGATAACGATGGTGTTTTTGATATTGATGATGCATTTTCAACGAACGCCGCAGCAAGTGTTGATACTGATTTGGATGGTTTACCTGATAGTTTTCATGAGAATTGTGATGACATCTGTGTTATTGATTCTGGCTTAACGTTAGATTTAGACGATGATAATGATGGTTATTCTGACATTGATGAATTAGCTAATGATACAAATGGCTTATCGGCAGACTCTTTGCCTAGTGATAATGACGCAGATTTCATTTCAGACTTATTAGATAGTGATGACGATAATGACGGTTATTCTGATGAAGATGAATTAGCCAATGGAACAGATAGTTTGTCAGCAGCCTCATTACCTACTGATACCGATGGAGACTTTGTATCAGATTTATTAGATACCGATGATGATAACGATGGTGTTTCAGATATTGATGATGCTTTCCCATTAGACGCTACGGAATCAGTAGATACCGATGGTGATGACCTAGGTAACAACGCTGATACCGATGATGATGGCGATGGAATTATTGACGAAGACGATAGTGCTCCTCTAAATGCCTCTATTGGTGATGAGGAATCACCTGTTTTCTCTGAACTTGTTGATGTTAGTTTTGAAGCAACAGGTACTACTACTGATGTAGACTTAGTTGTGCCAGACGTTTTTGATAATAACCTTAATGCTCCAACAGTTGTGTCTGACTATAGTGATGCACTGCCATTGGGCACACACGAGGTAATATGGTCAGCAACAGATTTTGCTGGAAATGTTGCTACCGCAACACAGTTAGTGACAATTGTTGATACAACCAATCCGAAGTTTGATGAGCTTCAAATACAAACTATCGATGCTATGGGTGTTCTTAGCGACATTTCAGGCGCGATAAATAATATTAAGGCTTATGACTTAGTTGATGGAAACATTAACGCTGTTGTTATTGGCGATACGATTTATCCATCTGGTACTCATTTTGTGCCTGTATCGGCAACAGACAGCTCGGGCAATATTGTTGAAGCAGATGTTGAAGTACACATTAAACCACTTGTGGAATTAAGCCAAAGCAGAAAGGTTGAGCCAGGCGCTACGGTTTTATTACCTGTAACGCTTTCAGGTAATGCTGCTATTTACCCTGTTGGAATAACTTATACACTGATGCAGTCAGATTCAATTGTTGAAACAAGCGAACTTTTAATTGCTGAAGATATTTCAGGTGTTATTACGATTGCAATACCCAATGACGCACTTGATGGTGATGTTTATTCTGTTGCCATAACGTCAGCAAGCAATGCAGCATTAGGTTTTGTAACGTCTACTCAATTAACAGTAGATGAAGCGAATTTTGCACCAACGTTAACTTTAGTCACTCTACAAGACGATAAAAACATCAGTGTTGTTGATACAACAAATGGTGTTGTGACCGTAACGGCAATTGTTAACGATATTAATGTAAATGATACGCACGATATTGTGTGGAGTTCATCAAACGACACATTGGTTGATTTAAATACTGATGGGCTAGCGTCTACCTTTGAGTTCTCTGCTGAAGGCCTAACTACTGATACTTATGAATTAACAGTGAGTGTGAGCGAAAGCAATACTAGTGAGCTCTTGAGTGTCTCTGTTGTTATGGATATCGTTGTTGATGCCGCGCTTGCAGCACTCGATGACAATACTGATAGTGATAATGATGGTATCTCTGATGCTGACGAAGGTTATGGCGATAGTGATAATGATGGAATATCTGATTATTTAGATACTGATGATAACCCTAGCCGCTTACCTATTGATGATTCAACAGCTTCCATGCAGACCGTAAATGGTTTAAGCCTAAGCCTTGGAGATGTCGTTACAACGTCAGGAGGCGCTACGGCAGCTAATGCAACAGTTGATGTTAACGATATTACTCGCGATGAGCATTTTACTACGCTATCGAGTATCACTAACTTTAATGTTTCAGGCTTAACTGAAGTAGGGCAATCTGTACCTATTGTTATTCCATTAGCAAGTGGTAACACAATAGCTGAAGGCAGTGTCTACAGAAAATATAGTGACACAAAAGGCTGGTTTGATTTTGTTGTTGATAGTGAAAATGGTGTTTACTCTGCGTTAGCAGATGAAGACGGTAACTGTCCTTACCCATTATCAACCCAATATCAAGAAGGTTTATCTGTTGGCGACAACTGTATTCAACTAGTTATAAAAGATGGTGGAGAGAACGATGCCGATGGACTTGCTAATGGTATGGTTAAAGACCCAGGTGTTCTAACATCAGAGGTTCTAAACCAAGCACCGGTAATTGTTGTTAATACTAACGAAACATCAAATGAAGGCAGTGTTGTTACCTTTGATGCATCAGCAACTACCGATGCAGAAAATGACACGTTAATTTATCAATGGGTACAGTTAACGGGAGCAACGGTTGAGTTATCAGGACAGAATACTGCAACTTTAAGCTTTACCGCGCCACAGGTAAGTAACGATGAGTTTTTAACTTTCGAACTAACCGTAAATGATGGTCGAGACAGCACAACAACTGAAGTTGAGGTCTTGGTGCTTCAAGTGAACATTGCACCAACGGTTTCAATTGATAGTCATACTTCATCTTTTGATGAAGGCTCTACTGTTTCGTTAACTGCAACAGGTGCTGACGAAGATGATGACGCGCTAAGTTATGAGTGGGAGCAAACATCAGGCCCGACAGTAACGCTTTCTGGTGCTTCAAGCGCATCGGTTACTTTTACTGCACCAACAGTATCAAGTGACCAGAGCCTTGAGTTCAAAGTAACGGTGTCAGATGGTATTGATACTGAATCTAAAACGACGACTGTGACTATTAAGAATACAACTCCTGTAACACCTACTACACCGTCAAAAGAAAGTGGTGGAGGTGGTGGCTCTATGGGGTGGATACTTGTTATTATTAGTTTTGGAATAATAAGAAAACGGTTAATAAAAGTAGCTGCTTAAACGAAAAATATAACAGCTTAATAAGGAGATACGTAAAACATGCGTATCTCCTTTTTTTTATTGTGCGTTTGGGTAAAGTACTTCTAAATGTCAGTTATTATTCTAATAAAAATTTATAAAGAAAATTAACTCATCATACCGGCTAATAGAGATAAGCAGAATGTTTGTCAACATCGCTGCTTATCTCTATTAGCGAACATTGATTCTAATAACGATAATTGCTAAACATTATTCACTGTTGCCACATAATATAGAAATAAATTTGATTACAGCCAAATTGTAACACTAAGAATTCTTCAAACCTGTTTCATTTTACATCAGTTGCCCGTTTAACTTTTACAGTTACAGTGTTCTCTAAGAAGTAAAGTGAGGCAGTGAAATGAAATTAGGTTATATCCGTGTGTCAACAGTCGAACAAAACACAGCACGCCAATTAGATGGTATTGAATTAGATAAAAGATTCGAAGATAAATGCTCAGGATCAAATACTGAAAGGCCAGCACTTAATCAATTAAAAGATTATGCACGCGAAGGCGATACAGTGCTGGTTCACGACATTAGCCGTTTAGCTCGTAATATTTCAGATCTTATTGAGCTGATTAAATTTTTTAATAAAAAGCTAGTGACGATCCATTTTTCTAAAGAAAACCTGATTTTTAGTCATGATTCATCAAATCCGATAAATAACTTAATGCTAACTTTACTTGGGGCCGTTTATCAGTTTGAAAGAGAAATGATCTTAGAAAGGCAAAAAGAGGGAATAGCCAAAGCAAAGCTAGCAGGTAAATACAATGGTAAACCTAATACGATTGATCGTAAGTGCGTCTGGGATTTATTGGATCAAGGGTTATCAATTCGGAAAGTTGCTAAAGAGCTAGGTATTAGTCCAGTATCAGTTCAAAAGATAAAGTTTGAGCAAAAACAAAAGTAACTATTTATCTAGTCTAACAGTCACAAAAGTTACTCTGCGGTCATTCATCATAAAACTGCTAATGCTAATTGTGTCCTATATGGTCCTTTCAGTTTGAATAAACCTATAATTAGGATGTTCAGAACATGTGCCTATTTCATACGAACCACTAGTTTATGATCTATAATACTTTGAAATTATGAGATATTAATTCTTATTAAATAAAATTTATGGAACGGACATTACTGAGAAGTATCCATAATCAACTGTTGAACTAAAGGATAACCAATAGATGAATAAACTTGTACCAGAGAAAGTTCGATATATTAAATTAGGTGCCGGTGGGGACTGGGAGAAATGGTGCTTGGATAATGACGCTATTCGCCTTGGCTATGAAAGCCCGTACCACAATGAGTCGGTGAATGGAGAATGGGAAATAGTAAGGAGCTATTGGCTAGATGCAAGAAATGGCAATGAAGGTGCTACTACGAGAGACATAAACCAAATTCGTGATTTTTATGAGCTAACAGAAGATGATCTGTGGATTACGTTTCATCAGAGAAAATTATACTGGTGTAAAGTTTCGAATGCTGTAGAAGAGCTAGAAGACGGGAGCCGAATAAGAAAAACCATAGGTAAATGGTCATGCAAGAGCCTCAAAGGTCAAGCTCTTACAATTGAGAATATAGATGGTCGAGTAACTAAAGTTCAGGGTTTCCGCGGTACAATTTGTAGTATTGATCTACAGGGCTACTTAGTTAATAAAATAAATGGCCACGCTCAGCCAGATGTTGAAATTGCTAAACAACAACTTGGTGCATTAAAAAATAGTATAAAAGACTTAATTAAAGGCCTTTGGTGGAATGACTTTGAATTACTGGCCGATCTGATTTTTTCTAGTTCGGGTTGGCAGCGACTTTCAGTTGTAGGGAAAGCAGAGAAAGACATTGATTTGGATTTATTTTCACCCGTTACGCAGAAAAGAGCATTTGTGCAAATAAAATCAAGTTCAGATGTAGAGATGTTTAGAAATTGTATAAAAACATTCTCAGAATATGAGCAATACGATGAGATGTACTTTGTGGTTCATACCGCAGGTGATGAATTAAAAAGTATATCCAGTGATAATGTGAATATACATTTAATGGACTTGGATAGGATAGCTGATTTAGTAATCAATGCAGGTCTTGTAAACTGGTTAATCACAAAAAGAACCTAATAAAAAATCCAGCGGACGTAAAAAAGACGCTCCACTGTATTTAGCCTTATAGATAAAAAATAGAGCCAAATCAGCTTTAAGTGCCAACTACCTAATGTCTCTTTTGTGGCATTAGGTAGAATTGAGATGTGAAATACCAACAACTATAATGAGCTTATAGCTATCTGTCAGATTTAGCTTGAGTTATGATATTTAAAGGCGTTAGATAAAGTTTGAGCTACTACATATTAATACAAATAAACGTCAGTGATATCAAGTCTAAAGTGGCCAAGTTCTTGACTCACAATTGCTCTAGCTAAATCATAGTTTTGTGTATGTTTAAATGCTTCTTTTAATCGTTTTTTAGAGTAATCATGTCGCATTGAATGCACGCCAGTATTCCAACCTAAATACTTTTTACTTGCTCGTGAAAAAGCTTGCGATATTGCACGACCACCGGATAAATCATATATACACTCTTCATATCTAATACCTCTGTCAATAACTGTTTTATTTTTCGCAAGTCGCATTTTCTCAAGCTTTTCTACAAGAAAAGTAGGGATCATGACGAGCCTTACTAATCCTCCTTTCCCTTTTACGGTGTATAGTTCTCCTTCTAGTTCACAAAATCTAAGTTCTCTCGCTTCCAGTTGAAGATCTGTTAGTTT
>Ga0209292_1006802_pt1 | contig 11105 bp, 8 predicted proteins | sample GOMGulsemesocosm_2_FD_184634 | JGI IMG/M metagenome (GOLD analysis project Ga0209292, IMG submission 184634) | Methane-oxidizing microbial communities from mesocosms in the Gulf of Mexico - GOM9C Gulf of Mexico (SPAdes) (version 2) | ecosystem: Environmental > Aquatic > Marine > Cold seeps...
CAACCGCATGTTACCTTTCGCATAGTCGAAGTTATTGGAGAATTTGAAAAATGCCTAGAGTAAAACGTGGTGTAACGGCTCGCGCGAGCCACAAGAAAGTATTAAAGCAAGCTAAAGGTTATTACGGCGCACGTTCACGTGTTTATCGTGTAGCGTTCCAAGCTGTAACTAAAGCTGGTCAATATGCTTACCGTGACCGTCGTCAGCGTAAACGTCAATTCCGTCAACTTTGGATTGCTCGTATTAATGCTGCATCTCGCCAGAATGGTCTATCTTACAGCCGTTTCATCAACGGTCTTAAGAAAGCATCTATCGAGATCGATCGTAAGATCCTAGCTGATATCGCAGTATTCGATAAGTACGCATTTAGCGTTCTTGTTGAGAAAGCGAAAGCTGCTCTTTAATTCATCTTTTTGATTTAAAGTGAAAAGGAACCTTCGGGTTCCTTTTTTTGGTTTAAAGCAGTTACAATACTCATAATATTTTTAAATTAGAGTGTTGTTATGACTGTTACCCGAAGCCAACTATTGGCTTACTTAGACCAAACCCTTGCCCCTTCAAAAATAAAAGACTATTGCCCTAATGGTCTGCAGGTTGAAGGCACTGACAGTATTACCAAAATCGTTACAGGAGTAACGGCCTCACAAGCCTTAGTTGATGCCGCTGTCGCCGCTGGTGCCGATGCTTTGTTAGTACATCATGGCTATTTCTGGAAGGGCGAATCACCCGTTATTACCTCGCTTAAACGCAACCGCATTAAAGCCTTGCTTGATGCTGACATTAACCTTATCGCTTATCACTTACCGTTAGATATTCACCCGATCTTGGGCAATAATGCGCAATTGGCTAAATTGTTTGGCATTGAAAATACCACAGGGTTAGAGGCCGGCAATCCACAAAGTGTCGCGGTAAAAGGTAATTTAATAACGCCAACGACCGTAGGCGAGCTCGGCAAAGTGATTGAGCAACAACTTGGTCGAAGACCATTGATTGAAGGTGCTAACGATAAAGTGATAAAAACGGTTGCTTGGTGTAGTGGTGGTGGTCAAAGTTTTATTGAAATGGCGGGAGAGCAGGGCATTGATGCTTTTATTAGTGGTGAAGTGTCAGAGCAAACGATTCATTTAGCGCGTGAGTACAACATAGCTTTTTTTGCGGCAGGTCACCATGCCACTGAGCGTTATGGAGTCAAAGCATTGGGGCAACATTTAGCCGAACAATTTTCAGTTGAAGTTGAATTTATTGACATTGCCAACCCTGCTTAATATTTTGTGATTGAAGTTTTTCAGCAAATTGCTATGCTAGATTAAAGATTATACCAATTGCATTGGCTAGGTTGTACTAAAGTGTTGCCATTTGAACAGCAAGTCGCCGTAAATCCATCACGACTTCGGCGGACTTCCTCATGCCGCTGGCATCAGGGTTCTACCTATGTGCGAGGCTCTGGACCAGCATCTCGGCAATAGCTCCTGCATTGCCCAAATGCCTTACATCCATGTAAGAACATGCTGCTCAAGCTTGCTTTATCAAACACCAACACTTTCAATTAGTTGTGAAGCTAGCTACATTTAAGGTGAACAGAGCCAATTGCATTAAGTATTTGACCTTGTTGTGCTAGTTAAAGTCGCGCAAGAGGCCAATCATTTAAGACAATTGGTAGTAGCCCTGTGATTATGGAGGTTCACCGAGTTACTCAATTTAATATCAATTCCGTTAAATTAGTGGCCAATTTATTAACGAGGGAAAACGGATGAGAATAAGGCATTTATTTACAGATGTAGTCAGTCTACAGAGAGAATAAATAACGCAGTTATCATTTGTTTTAACCGTTAACAATGATCAGTTAATTATCGGAATTGGTATAAGTTATGGTTAAGCGCATTAATCTAAAGATTGTCAGATCAACTGATAGCAGTACGAATACAAGGGAATGTAAAGTGCATCAAGAATTAATAGACCAGATAGCGGAGTATCTCCCTGAGCAAAATATGCAGATAAAGTTAACTGACTTTATTGCAGAAATAGATTATTGCTATACCCAAGCCGATGCTAAGCAGCAAGCGCTTGAATATTTATTATGTTCGGCCCAAGCAACGCTCGACTCTACCACTACTGCCATTATCGTTACCGATCGCAAAGGCAATGTCACTCGCTTAAATCACAAAGCAACATTTTTGTTGGCCCAATTACGGGTTGATGAACCGCAGAATATATTTACTCAGTTAGCGCCAAGTATCGTTGATTACCCGGATGTTTTGCGAAGTTTTAGTCAGGTTTTTCGTTCAGGTCAAGCACGTACAGAATTGGTGGTGACGTTAACCTATGGTCGAATATTTGAGATTGTATCGCTACCTCAATGTGTTAAAGGCGCGGTGATAGGACGGGTCTGGAACATTACCGAAGTCACTAAGTTACGCTCTAAAGAGCGCCAAGTTTACTTCATGGCCTACCACGATTCTTTAACAAAATTGCCAAATCGGCTTAAATTAACCGAACATTTAAAAACTGCAATCAGCCAAGCAACGGAAACAAGAACACGCCTAGCGGTGATCTTTATCGATCTTGATGGCTTTAAATACGTCAATGATACATTAGGGCATGACAGTGGCGATGTATTGTTAATTGAAGCTGCTCGGCGAATTGAGGCACACCTTACGTCAGATGACTTATTATCACGCCATGGCGGTGACGAATTTATTTTACTGTTAAACAACATTGCTAGCGACGCTGAAATAGCATCTCGTACTGAAGCGATCAGAAAAAGCTTATTGCCCGTAGTAACCATCGCAGGCCAGGAAGCTTATGTTTCTGGCAGTATTGGTGTTGCTACTTTCCCCGAACATGGTAGAGATTACAGTAGCTTAATTAAACACGCAGATTTAGCAATGTACCAAGCAAAACGCTTGGGGCGTAACAATTGTCAGTTCTTTACGTCGGCTTATGCACTCGATGGCAACGTTAGAATGCTGTTGATTACAAAATTGAAGAAAGCAGTCTACAACAATGAAATAGAGACGGTGTATCAGCCAATTATCGATGTGGTAAATTGTAATATTACCGCGTTAGAAGCAACCTTTAAGTGGCGTCAGCGCGATGGCAGCTTTATCCCACTTAATGATTTCTTGTCGATTGCGATAGACACTGAATTAATTATTCCCATGACCGAGCGAATTATTAATCAAGCTTGCCAGCAAATGGTCTTGTGGAATGAGCTAGGTCATGACCACTTAACAGTAACCTTTAACCTGTACCCTGCACATTTTAAAAATACTGGATTAGTCGCCCACATAACTAACGCGCTCAAATCAACTGGGCTGGGCGCCGATAAATTGGTGTTTCAAATAAAAGACATTGAAACTGCGGTGCAGTACGACAGCAGCAATGAGTTATTAGCGAACCTAGACCGGCTTGGGGTTCAGATCATAGCGAGTGATTTTGGCTGTAGTGTGACGTCGATGAACCATTTTACGACATTGCCGATTAGTGGAGTTAAGCTCGCAGATGATTGTGTTGCCAATGTGCTTAAATCGGACAAACACCGCTTGTTAGTTCAAGCACTCATTGCCATGAGCAAAACGATGGGCTTTACAATTTCTGCTAGTGGCATTACTAACCTTGGTCAGCAAAAATTATTAGAACGTTATGGCTGTTCAGTGATGCAAGGCTCATTGTTTGGCCCACCGCAAAACAGTGAGCTAATCAGTACTAAGTTATTTAAGCAATTGCCTGAGTTGGCGCCATAACGCCATTTTGGAATTAGCTTTTAGCTATTCTTGCGGCCGATGCGTCGGCTAAATCGGCTAATAATATTTCGGTATCATCCCAATGGATGCAGGCATCGGTAATGCTTTGTCCATAAACTAAAGGTTGGCCTTCAATCACTTTTTGGTTGCCTTGCTCAATAAAGCTCTCGGCCATTATGCCCGATATTTGGCGGCTACCTTCGCGCATTTGCGCCATGATATCTTTAGCAACGAGCAATTGATTAGTATGCAGCTTTTGGCTGTTACCGTGGCTAAAGTCAATCACTACTGCTGGGCGCAGTTCGGCTTCATTTAAACGAGCACAAGCGTGTGCAATGTGCTGCGCGCTATAATTTGGCTCTTTGCCGCCACGCAGAATAACATGGCCAAACGGGTTACCATGGGTTCGATAAACCGTCATTTGGCCATCTTTATCCGGAGAATAAAAGATGTGAGGTACTTGCGCTGCACGCACCGCATCAATCGCAATTTTGGTATTGCCATCGGTACCATTTTTAAAGCCAACAGGACATGAAAGTGCAGAGGCCATTTCACGGTGAATTTGGCTTTCCGTGGTACGAGCGCCAACAGCGCCCCAACAAATTAAATCAGCGATATATTGACCGTTGACCATGTCTAAAAATTCAGTGGCAATTGGCATGCCCATTTCAGTAATATCAACGAGCAGTTTACGCGCTAAGCGCAGACCTTTGTTCGCCTTATATTGACCATTTAAATCAGGATCACTAATCAAGCCTTTCCAGCCAACAATGGTGCGGGGCTTTTCGAAGTAAACGCGCATTGTGATCACTAAACTGTCTTTATATTGCTGTTGCAACACAGTTAAGCGTTTGGCGTAGTCAAGAGCAGCATCGGTATCGTGGATAGAACAAGGGCCGATAATAACCAATAAACGATCATCGGTACCATCAATAACGGCTTCAATATCACGACGATTGTGAATGAGGGTTTGAGCGGCGCTGTCAGACAATGGAAATTCTTGGGCTAATTGACTAGGGGTGATCACCCGATCGATATAGGTGGTTCTTAATTCATCTGTTTTTATTGGCATTATTATAAGTACGATTAATTTAACTGGCTCAACCTTAACCTACTCTGCTGGGATTTTAAAGCCGTAAGCTCACAAAACTCGGCATCAATGCCGAGTCTTTTCGTTAGATCGACAATTTAATATTGTCAGCTAGGATAGCGCTAGAACATTTTACGTTTTAGGCCGCTGATATCGATAATTTTTGCGGTTATTTCTTCAACACTGTGCTTAGTGGTATCGATGAAAGGAATGCGTTCGCGGCGGTAAAGCATCTCAACTTCTTTAACTTCAGCGCGGCATTGTCTTAACGAGGCATATTTACTGTCGGCTCGGCGCTGAGTTCTTATTTCATGCAATCTGAACGGATCGATAGTTAAACCAAATATTTTGCTTTTATTTCTCTTTAGCTCGGCGGGTAGTTTTAAGTCTTCCATGTCTTCGCAAATAAACGGGTAGTTGGCCGTAGCAATACCAAACTGCATTGCTAAATAAAGACTGCTTGGTGTCTTGCCACAACGGGACACACCCACCAAAATGATTTCAGCCTTGTCTAGATGTTTTAAACTAATGCCATCGTCGTTATCAAGCGAATAATTTATTGCGTCGATGCGGGCGCTATAAGCTTCATTTGCTATACCATGGGTGCGATGAGTTTTTGGATCTGCTTTGGTGCCTAATTGCTGCTCTAGCGGCGCAACAAAGGTGTTTAGAAAGTCATAACTGATGCCATCACAGCTCTCAATAATGTTACGAATATCCTCATCGATTATTGAATGAAAAACCAGTGCTGGTTTCTCGGTAATACAACTGTCGTTTATTTGTTGTGCAACCTCTGTTGCTTTTGCAATGGTCTCAACAAAGGGTATGGTAATTTGTTCAAACTCAATATCAAATTGAGAAAGGACCGCGTGACCCAATATTTCGGCGGTAATTGCCGTGCCATCAGAGATGTAAAAGACTTTACGCAAAATAATTTACCTGTCTGTAATAAAATTTAATTAAGAGTTATTCGTTTTTATGATTTACGAGACAAATTGTAGCAGTGTAGAATGCAACAAACCATATTATTAGATAGCCACATTAGCGAATTTGGAGATTGACGGTGCAAAAATATGTACTTTGGTATGAACAGCTTGGCATGAACGATGTTGAAGTTGTTGGCGGAAAAAACGCATCTTTAGGCGAAATGATCAGTAATTTGTCAAACGCAGGCGTTCAAGTACCGGGCGGTTTCGCGACAACAGCTGATGCTTTCAATGAGTTTTTAGAAACCAGCGGTATCAACGAGAAAATTTATCTGTTACTTGATGATTTAAATGTTGATGATTTAACGGCGCTGGCAAATGCTGGCAAGACAATTCGTCAGTGGATCATTGATACGCCGTTTCAGCCACAGTTTGAAGTGGCAATTGCCGACGCTTACCAGCAGTTAGCTGATTCGTCTGCTGGAATGTCATTTGCGGTGCGGTCATCTGCGACCGCAGAAGATATGCCTGACGCATCATTTGCTGGTCAGCAAGAAACATTTTTAAACGTAGTAGGGCTAGACGCCGTACGTGAAGCGATTAAGCATGTGTTTGCTTCACTATTTAACGATCGCGCCATTTCATACCGTGTTCATCAAGGGTATAGCCATCGCGGCGTTGCGTTATCTGCTGGTATCCAGCGGATGGTTCGTAGTGACATCGCGTCATCTGGCGTAATGTTTACACTTGATACTGAGTCAGGTTTTGACGATGTCGTATTTATTACGTCGTCATGGGGTCTTGGCGAAATGGTAGTGCAGGGCGCAGTTAACCCTGACGAATTCTACGTGCACAAACCAACATTGAACGCCAATCGTCCGGCTGTTGTTCGTCGTAACATTGGTAGTAAGCTAATTGAAATGGTTTACTCAGATGATACTAAGCACGGCAAGCAAGTAGTCATTAAAGACATTGAAACCGAGCGTTCACATCAGTTTTCTATTACCGATGAAGAAGTAACAGAGCTGGCCAAACAAGCGTTAGTTATTGAGCAACACTATGGTCGTCCAATGGACATCGAGTGGGCAAAAGACGGTAATGACGGTAAATTGTACATTGTACAAGCACGCCCAGAAACTGTTCGCTCACGCGAAAGCAGCAACATCATGGAGCGTTACACGCTTAACGCCAGCAGCACCGTTATTGCTGAAGGCCGTGCCATTGGTGGTAAAATCGGTTCTGGTCGCGTAAAAGTACTCGCGTCGATTGACGAAATGGACCGCATTGAGCCAGGCGATATCTTAGTAACCGACATGACGGATCCCGATTGGGAGCCAATCATGAAGCGTGCAGCTGCGATTGTTACTAATCGTGGTGGTCGTACGTGTCACGCAGCAATCATTGCGCGTGAATTAGGTGTTCCTGCCGTGGTTGGTTGTGGCAACGCGACTGATTTGATCAAAGAAGGTCAATTGGTAACCGTGTCTTGTGCCGAAGGCGATACAGGTTACATTTATGAAGGTGAGCTCGATTTCTCGGTGACGTCTTCAGAAGTTAATAACTTGCCTGAACTGCCATTGAAAGTGATGATGAACGTGGGTAACCCTGATCGCGCGTTTGACTTTGCGCGTTTACCACACGCTGGTGTTGGTTTGGCCCGCTTAGAGTTTATTATCAATCGCATGATTGGTATTCACCCGAAAGCCTTGATTAACTTTGACGATCAAGACGCGCGAACCCAACGTGAAATTACCGAATTAATCGCCGGTTACGCAAACCCAACTGAGTTTTACATTGCGAAACTGACCGAAGGTATTTCAACTTTGGCTTGTGCTTTCTCACCAGAGAAAGTTATTGTGCGGATGTCTGATTTTAAATCAAACGAATACGCTAACCTATTAGGTGGCGAACGTTACGAGCCAGAAGAAGAAAACCCAATGCTGGGCTTCCGCGGCGCTTCTCGTTATTTGTCTGAAGACTTCAGAGACTGTTTCGCATTAGAGTGTGAAGCACTTAAACGTGTTCGTAACGACATGGGCTTTAATAACGTTGAAATTATGATCCCGTTTGTTCGTACCGTTGAAGAAGGCAAAGCCGTTATAGAGCTACTGGCTGAGCACGGACTTAAGCGTGGCGAAAACGGTTTACGCGTTATCATGATGTGTGAATTGCCTTCTAACGCGTTACTAGCCGATGAATTCTTAGAGCATTTTGATGGCTTCTCAATCGGATCTAACGATTTAACGCAGTTAACACTGGGTCTAGATCGTGATTCTGGCATCGTTTCTAAGTTGTTTGACGAGCGTAACCCTGCGGTTAAAAAGCTGTTATCAATGGCGATTCAAGCGGCTAAAGCCAAAGGTAAGTATGTTGGTATTTGTGGTCAAGGTCCGTCAGATCACGAAGACTTCGCTGCTTGGCTGGTTGAAGAGGGCATTGACAGCTTGTCACTTAACCCTGATACCGTACTGCCAACGTGGTTGTACCTTGCAGATAAGTTCCCTGCATAACGTACTAAGTATAAAAAATTGCTACTTGGCGCTGTTCAAGTAGTAATCATAAAAAAGGCTGCCAATTTGGCAGCCTTTTTTGATCTACACAACCAGAGTTGTGGATAAGCGATTTTTAGCTTATTGCTGAAAATACTTAGATTTTCGCAATCACTTTGGCTAAACGGTCAATTGCCTCGCCCAGTTCCTGCGCGGTTGCATTGGTAAAGTTTAGGCGTAGCGCTGGCTCAACACCCGTTCGCTCTTGGTAAAATACCGTGCTTGGCACAACCGCAACACCTTGTTCAAGTGCTGCTTGGGCTAAGGCAAACACGTCACACGGTGGCAACGACAGCCAAATGAACATGCCGCCATCTACCGCATTAAACTGACACTGTGGTAATTTCTGTTTAATGTGCTCGGTTAATGCGAGGTAACGCGATTGATAAAGATCGCGCAAGTTCGCTAAATGTTGGTCAAAGCCTTGATGCTGTAACAAATCAAGTAACACCGCCTGCATTGGCTGGCTTGAGTGCAAGTCAGCGCCTTGTTTAATGCGGTTTAGCGGCTCAATCCAATCGGCACGACCTGTCACTAATCCTAAGCGAATGCCTGGGGTCGCTATTTTAGAAAATGAACGTAATACTAATGAGTTATCAGGGCAAAAGCTTGAGACTAACGGCAATTCTTCACCGGTAAATCGTAATTCGCGATAAGGCACATCTTCAATTAAAGCCACCTGATATTGCTGACACAGTTGCGCTACTTTTTGACGAACGCTAAGTGACCAACAAACCCCTGTTGGGTTATGGAAGTCTGGCACCGCGTAAAACATCGTTACTTTACTTTGTGCAAAACATTTTTCTAGCTCAGCTAAGTCCGGGCCTTGATCGTTTTGAGAAATACTTACAATATTAGCCTGCGCTAAACCAAATACCTGCAACGCACCAAGGTAGCTAGGCGCTTCCATTACTACAGTATCACCGGGGTTAAGAAATGCGCGAGAAATTAAATCTAAGCCTTGCTGAGAACCGGTACAAACAATGGCACCGTGGCTCGTTGGTAATTGATACCGAGTGGTGAAAAAGTCGAGTAAAGGCTGATAACCTGCGGTATTACCATATTGAAACAAAGACGTTTTCTCAGGCAATTGCGAAAGGGACTCGGCCATCAATGCTAAAGGAAACGTTGCATCGTCGGGTAAACCACCGGCCAACGAAATCACCCCAGGTGCATTCGATGCGCTAAGAATTTCACGGATATAAGACGGTTTTATTTGCTGTAATGATTTGGCTAATTGCATGGTGATAACTCGTGGCTTAATTTGTCTTAATCCTACGGCAGCTTGCACTTGTTGGCATGTCCGTTTATGCTCTACCGCATGTCCATTTATGCTATAAAGAACTATTTTGCCTACTGACCAACAAGTTTCGCGGATTAACGATGTTTTATGCCATATTCATCAAGATATCAGCCTTGAATTACCGGCTGGTGAACTTGCGGCTATTGCCGCTTATTCAGAGCAACATTTCCATCGTTTGTTTAAAACGGTGGTGGGTGAATCTGTTCATGGCTACATTCGCCGCACCCGACTTGAGTATGCGGCTAACCAATTGATGTTCGACAGCAACAGCTCTGTTTTAGACATCGCGACAAAGTCTGGGTTTTCATCGGTTTCATCATTTAGCAGGGCATTTAAATCAATCTTTACCATGGCCCCCGGACAGTGGCGTTGCAATGAGCAACAATGGCATGATTTTGCCTGTTTCGACGACAGTGAAATAGCAGCGAATTATCAACGCATGGATAGCCTAGTGGTTCCTAACTGTGAATTACTCGAATTGCCGCCACGCCATGTTGCTTACGTTCGCCATCAGGGCTACGATCGCTCGATCAAAGCGGCATGGCAAACGTTAAAGGCATGGTCTAATGAACAAGATCGTGACTTCTCGCAGCAGTTTGGCTTGCATCATTCAAACCCAGCGTGGGTTGAGCTTAAGCATTGTCGCTATGTCGCCTGTTTGGCGATTGATTCACCCATTCAACGCCGAGGTGTCGTTAACAGCATGACGATCCCCGGTGGGCTGTATGCCGTCTTTAAACTTGAAGGTAAATACGGCGAACTATTGCCACAACTGAGTAATATTTGGCAGCGTTGGTTACCTAATTCTGGCTTTAAAATGTTATCAACCCCGTCTTATGTTCATTATCACCAGAACCAGTTCTTGAGCGAAGATGAAAAATATCAGTTAGATTTTTGCTTGCCAATTTCGTTGTATAAATAGGTTTTGTTTATGTGGGGGTTTGAACGAGTTTTGTGGGCTGTAGGCGCGGCAGATTCAAAATCCTCTTCCGAAAGGAGTCACGGTTCAAGTCCGTCCTCGGGCACCATATATCGTATGAAAAATCCTCAGCTTACGCTGGGGCTTTGTTGTTTCTAGCACAATCAAAAGCTTACACTCACTTCCCTTACGTTATATCCCTAAAAATACCCACTAATAAACTCACGTTATAACCCTTAGAAAATTAGCTCCTGTCCATATCCGGTACTTTCGCATGCAGAATCTGTGAGCAAGGCAATCTCACTGGATCTAACACTGTCCTGTACTTTGAGAGTTGTTAGTTTTGCTGGTGGTTGTTTGTGTAGTGGTCAACTAAAACTGGCCATCTTGTTAGAGTTATTTAAAGATTCTTTCTCTGCATTTAACGGCGAAAGAGATCTATACGGCTGCTATTTGACAATAAGCAGTGAATGCTACGGTCTTGCCTTTGTATCAAAATAACCCCAACGTCATTGATAGAACTGATTCGTTGTCATACTTGCTATATGGTGTATATAGCATTTAAGTGCGCACAA
>Ga0209292_1006804_pt1 | contig 11102 bp, 9 predicted proteins | sample GOMGulsemesocosm_2_FD_184634 | JGI IMG/M metagenome (GOLD analysis project Ga0209292, IMG submission 184634) | Methane-oxidizing microbial communities from mesocosms in the Gulf of Mexico - GOM9C Gulf of Mexico (SPAdes) (version 2) | ecosystem: Environmental > Aquatic > Marine > Cold seeps...
TTTTTCACCAGATATTAAATTGGCGTTATTAAATCAACAGGGTGTGCTGTCTGAACTACTAGAATTGGCTAAGTGTTATGAAACACCTGACCTTAATAATATTGAAGGTCTTATTAAGGTTAGTAAAATACCTGAAAGTACGCTGTTAAAATGTTATCACGATTCATTAAAATGGGGGGCGAGCATAGCCTAGCCCTATTATCATATAGCTACTTTGTCGGAACAGTTCGTGTCCGCTATCTATAATGCCATTGGTGAGATAATTTTCGTTGCCTAAATACGTCCACTTTCTTATAGCAGACATTAGTTATTGGTAAACCGCCAAGCCCTCTTCTCGCCAAAAGAAGACATATTGTTTAATATTTTATGCTTTAGGAAAAAAAATTTCTTCAATGCGTTGTCCAAAGGTATCCGCAAGGGCAAAAGCAAGGGTTAAAGAGGGGTCATGCTTACCCGTTTCTATTGCGTTCACAGCTTGACGTGACACCCCTAACCTTTCGGCAAGATCTGCTTGTGACCAGCAATTTTCTGCACGAAGTACCCTTAACTTATTCTTCATGGGCATCGCCTTTCAACTGAATAAACTGTGCTATACCAAAGATAACAGCGATTGCTGGCAACATAAAGGCCGGGCTGAAGGTTGGTACCTCAACCATTTCCGAGAGCAAGCCATAAGCCATTGCAGCACAGCCAACAACACCTACAGCCCAAAGTAAACTTGCCCCCATTACGCTCTGGATATACTCATCCAATGATCGATAGTGACTTATGATCAACCGTAATAAAAATATTATTGGCACCACGGGAGACATTGCGAGAAATCCTGTGCTGTATATAGACAAATCATTGGTCTCGTTCAACACCACAGATAATGCTAAAACTGCAAGAAACATTGCGATATGTATCATAAACTTGAATCGGAATATATTTTCTTTTTTTTCTAATTCATTACTCATTTTAATCTCCGGCCTTTATCTTGTTATCGTAACGTAATTATTTGAATTATGTCACCAGTTCATGACATTGTGTCAGGTATACATTACATTTAAGGACATAGTGTGTCAAGCAAACCCGACATAAAGACAGGTGATCTTTGCACGGGCCTAATAATGAAAAATTAGAAGCAAGGGTAGCTGAATTACTGAAATAGTCGTTTCTTTTGCAAAGCAGAAGTTTTTAGATATCTACATTCGATCATTTCAATATCTATTTTCCAGCACAGCGATCATTAATAATTAAACTGATTACGCTCACTTTGTCGAATCAGTTGTCGTTAGAGAAGCAATGGGTAACGTATCTAAGCAGTCTATACAGAAATCGATTTTTTTTTAATGGAAAGGTCAGCTTTATGGTTGGAGTGATTGTACTTGAAGTTAATTTTAAAGATTAGAGGCAGTCATAGAGCGTAACCAATATGATAAGGTCAAGAAAGTTTACGCGAATTAAAAATAATAACTCTCGAGCTTAAAAATGACGGTGATAAAAGCTTAACGATTAAACGCCCCTGCTTGAGGCGTTCATATTTAAAACCTAATCCTACCCCACTAACAGTGAATAATGTTCAATGTCCTTAGGAGAACCAGCCCCGTTTGCCTACAACCCCACAGTGTGAGTTACTAAACAATAGAACATGCCTAACATTTTATTTTATGAGTACCTATTGGGTTAGCATTTTATGCGCACTCTTTAATACCGAATCTTCATGATAAATGTAGTCGTTCACTGTCGGTAACTGCTCTATGTCAACTTCAACACCATTTCCTTCAAATAATTTACCATTAGGTCTAAAAGAAGCCATCGATGATAAATTTAGCGTTAATTTAGAGTAACCTAGTGTAACAGGACGATTTGAACCACTCATGCCCGCGGTAGCCTCGCCCATTAATGTTACTTGTGGCAATAAACTAAAGGCATTAGCAAAGCCATCGGATGCACTTGCTGAGCCCGCATTAGTTAAAACAATGACAGGCTTGGTAAAATGATATTGTTGCTCTTGTGGCTCCACCATTCTATAAAGCCATTCACGATAGTTTTGTCTTGGAAAAGACCACTGTGGTGAAAATGAACCACTAAAATCTTTAACCATTTCTCTTTGCTTATTACTCCAATGGTCGCTATCAAGGGCATAAGTTTTTCGGGAATCAAGGTGATTGGCTTTAAATGCTGTTGATTTTTTTACTGCCGCGATATTAATAATTTTACCTAGGTCACCTACAGGTAAAAAGTAGCCATAAATAGCGTCTAAAATGTCATAAGTACCGCCGCCATTATTGCGTATATCAATAATTAATCCGTCAGTATTATTAAATTCACTCATAGCATTATGAATACCATCAAGGGATTTATTCATGGTATTTATACGTAAATAGCCAATATTTTCAGAGAGTAAATGGCTTTGAGCATATTTTATTTTACTACGTCTTAGCTGTTTTTTACTAAAGGGCAAAGTGACAGTGAATGTCGACTCATCACCTTCTCTGCCTAGGGTAACGTTAACTGCCTCTTCAGCTTTAGTTGAGAAGTTAGCCATAACCATAGGGAAATAATACTGCATAATAGACAAAGTTGACTTATCTACCATTTGCTTTGAACAGGCGTTGACATACCTGCTCGCCTGACTTTGGAATTCAGCTAAAGGTATTCCGTTAATCTCTTTAACTAGAGGGTAGTCATCATGAAGTAAATCACCGCCTCTAGCTTCTATAGCAACCCAACCAAGATCTGTTCTAGCGAGTTTAAATGGAAGGTTGCCACCTTGTTGACTACGCATGGGGGAAGGAGTCATTTTGTAATGGCAGTCGCCCATTTGCAAGACTGTTTCATGAAGTAAACCTGCAAACTCTTGTGTATTCACAGTTTCAGGCAATGTTGGAATAATGTTACTTAACTCTGCAATGATATCTATATTGTTTCTAGTTAAATAACTGGCTCTGTCTTTTAAATAATATTGTAATTCTTCAATGTCATTAGTCGCTTGTTGTTTACTAAGCTGCTTTGGTATTGCCATCCATTTTCGTTGACTTGCGTCTAAATATTTAGTGCCAAGCCAAGGGATGAGAGAGAAGTCACTACTTTTTTTGTGATGATTAAAGCCTTCAATTGCTAAGGTGTATTGGTTGTTTTTAGCAGAGGGCAATTTGATGGTGTAACGTTTTATTTTAGGGTCTCGTGTCGGTCTTACATTACCTGAACTATCAACAGATGAACGGGCGACCTCTTTACCATTAACATAAGCGATAAAGGCATCATCAAAATACATATATAAATGTAATGGTCTACTCCCTTTTTCAAAACTAAATGAGCTTCGAATGTAGACCTTATCAAAGTTGCCATACATTTCTTCTAAGCGAGTATTGTCATCTCCGTCTCCGTAGCCAAAACCTGCTTTACCCGATTTCCATTTACTATCGTTAAAGCTGAGAGTATGCCAATCTTTAGCTACCTCTCCAGGCTGTGCAAAATACTTCCATGTGGTTTCGTTGTTTATTAACAATTTACCTTCAGCAAATGCCTTATTATCATTAAAAGCATATTGAGCAATAATAAAAAAAACAAAAACAATCGTTATCAACTTCATTTACAACTTCATCCCTAAATTTATAAAAGGAATTATTTAAGCATACCCAATGAATAAAAAGGATCCTTGCCGCTTTGAAATTGCATCATTTCTTTATCATTTCTTTATCGATTTTATCTCGATTGCACGGTTTTCAGTATTTTGCTAAAAAATTCCCTACATTGGCTTTGGTGGTTTTAGTCAACTTTTGAATTAATGAAAAGGGTACTTCATCAATATTAGCTTTTTCTTGGATGTCATCTAACATAGCTAACCAAAGCTTGGCAGTCATTTCAGAATCGTATAATGCTCTATGGAAACTGCCCTTTGAAGCTATGCCTTTGTAGTTTATTAATGTGCCTAATTTATGGTTAGGTGCCGTTTGGTACAAGCGACGAGATAGCAATAACGAACACGAAAACTGACCATCATACCCTCTTGATATACGCTTTAGCTCACCATCTAAAAAACGTTTATCAAACGAGGCATTATGAGCAACCAAGTTTTGCCCTTGAATAAAGTCGGCAAAACGATCCATGACTTCATGACATGGCGCTGCGGTACTTAACATGTCATTGGTGATACCAGTGTAATCAGCAATAAAATGACTAACAGGCCTTCCCGGGTACATCAGCTCTTGAAAGCGCTCAGTTACTACACCATTTTCAAGTTTTACCGCACCAATTTCTATTGCTCTATCACCATTATCAGGCGAAAGACCGGTTGTTTCAAAATCGAGAATTATTAGAGAGTTTGCGTTCATAAAATTAGTGACTGCTTTGATAAGTTAGTAAATTGATAGATTATTAGATCTGCTATGGAATGATATCAGCTATACCTTATAAAAATGACTCTCTCTTCAATATTTGCATTTTTTGATGCTTATTTTCATTATCAGTACTTGCTGCTTTAACCTCTACTCTCTTCGTGGTTAATTAAACCATCTAGGTGGTCAATTAAACCACTTAATCGCATGACATATAATGTTACGATATTTCCGCTAATTACAAATCAAGACAAAAAGCTTATTAATCAGTCAATTAAAATTAAAAACCAGATTGGCACAGCACTTGTAATAGTCTAACTACTAATAAGAAAAATAATAATTAGTATGAATGAAACAATAATGTTTCATAAAATAAAAACTTTGGAGAATACTATGACTACAATTAAAACAACTCTTATCGCATTAGCTACAGCTGTTCCTGCATTGGCTTTGAGCTTACCAAGTGAAGCCGCTACTCCATCATTTATTGACAATGCATTAGTTGAAGTATGTAAAGCGGCTCAAAGCAATAAAGTATTCAAATTGAAATCTACAATCAAATCTTACCGTTTACAGGAAAAAACTGTCGCCTTAAAAGTGATGTGTAACGGTGATGATATTGTTACTTTTGCAGAAAAAAGTGGCGCAACAAAAACAGCGGCTAAATTACAAAAAAGTATTGGTGACGTTAACATTATTGATGTAGCTGCTACTGATAAAATCAATGTAACTTTTACTGAGTCATAGTAAGTGAAAGTAAATAATAGCACTTATACTATTTATTAATAGATGTCTTGATAGATAACATAAGTGCTTAGTTTACCCTAATAATGGGAAGTTACTGTCCCACCAAACAAGGTCGAGATAAAAGGCTACAAAGACATTATCTAAACTAGCAATGCCGGTATCATAACCTCTCATTGAAATATGCTGCCAACCGCCCTCTTTCGAAAAATTTACCTCCATGATTTTGTCACGTTCAGGTTATCCTAGCTTGGCTATCTCTTTGAAATCAATAAAGACAACGTTAACATCAAGATCCATGATGGCTGAGTTTTAAAATTTCATAGGCTTCTCTGATTTCGATAAAATCATTTGAATTGCCGCCTTTATCTGGATGACTAGTAAAAATTTTCTTTTGGTAAGCTTGATGTATTTCATACCAGCCAACATCCTGCTTGAGTCCTAATGTAAGCAGAGCTGAATCAATTTTATCTACAGCATAATAACGTTGCCAAAAATGAGAAAATAGTTCATCAATATCTTCCGCGGTAACGGTACTCAAATTCGACCAGTCCAAATAATAGCAAGCCAGGTCCGTATCACGTGTGGTCAGAGCAGATTTAGTTACAGGGCGATGAGGCACCAGAGAGATTTCTAAAGGAAATATGCTGAGTAAAAATCCCTCGGCTTGAATATCGCGTTGAATTTGATAAAGCGCATTCATCACAAAGAAATTCTTTTGGAAAATGATTATTTGAGGGTCAGTACCCTTTTGAATAAGCGAGAGCAAGCCCTCTTCACAAAAGTTGACCAAATCAATCAAGGAGCAATAACTATTCTGTTTTCTCAAATACCCTAATATTGAAATAACCAAAGGGTTGAACATTAACTCTGACTCCTTTTCAATTTATTACCATTCCATCAGTGGCACCGGATAAGAGTGTTACGCTAATGTAGGTCAACATATCAGGCTAGCTACTCACTGACCATAGCATTAATTAGCCAGCCAATTAATGCGTATTGTAGCCATTGCTAATAGCATAAGGCAGTGATAAAACCACTTCAACGCCTTGTTTCACAGCATCATCACTTTGAGAAGTGTTTTGGTCATCACTTAAATGATAATTTGAATGTTCACTTGAATAGTTATCTATTTTTATCGAACCATTATGGTTAAACATTATTTGCCGGCAAAGAGCTAAACCAATACCACTGCCTTGAGGTTTTGTCGTATAAAAAGGTACGAAGACATTATCTAAATTGGCAATGCCGGTACCATAATCTCTAATTGAAATATGCTGCCAACTGCCCTCTTTCGACAAATTTACCTCAATGGTTTTTTCATCTAAATGACTCATGGCTTCAACCGAATTTTTAAATAAATTTATCAGTACCTGCTCAAGCTGATTTTTATCTGCTTCAATTAATAGTTCTGGTTTTAGTCCATTAACGATTTTACACTGCGGGTAAAGTGTCGCTAAATTATCAATCATTACTGCTAACTTAAATGCAGTTTTATTAGGTTTAGGTAACTGAGATAGTTGGCTGTAACTGGCAATGAATTGACTTAAAGAATCAGCCCTTTCATTGATAATATTAACGCCCTCAAGCAACGACTGTTTATTTAACTGACTCTCTTGCCTGTGTAATTTTTTTTGCATTGATTGGCTAATGGCTACAATAGGCGTTAACGAGTTATTCATTTCATGGCTTAAGACTCGCAGCAAGCTTTGCCACGCTTTACGCTCTTTCTCCATCAACAAACGCTCGGCATTAGTTAAGGTATAAAGTTGATGCTGTTTGCCATCACTTAAAAAAGACTCTTTAGATAAAAAGTGCTCACCGGTAAGTGAGCCATCTTTAAAATCAATAATACCGGCATTGGCACTCATTATTTCAGCACCGATAGGCAATGTCGCTAATTGAATTTTGCTTATTTGGAGGTTATTAATATTGTCGGTCTCACCCAAAATAAGTTTATTCGCCGATGCATTAGCCATCACCACAAAGCCCTGCTCATCTGTAGCTAATACCATGGCATCCATTTGTTCCATAATGCGCTCTAATAATAACCGCGATTCTTTGGCTTCAATTTTATGTTTGGACAAGGTACCCGCTAAAACATTAACTGAATTAAGTAATTCTTGGAACGCTTGATTCGTTTGTAATCGACCTCTTAGCGTATAGTCGCCATCAATCATCGACTCAATTAAGTTAGATAAGGTACGAATTTGATATTGAGAATATTGCTTATTCGCCACCATAACAAAACTACACAGCAGCAATAAAACAATAAGGATAAAGGCAATCAAATAGCCTGATATTTGGGCTAAAAATAGCCCTGTGGCTGCGGTGATAAAACAAGGAATACACACCAATAAAATAAGCGCATGCTGATTATCGCCCCGCTTAATTTTTGACTTATCCAAGAGGAATTGCCAAAGGCGTTTAATCCAATTCATATTTACTCAAACGTCGATAATATCCACTTCGGCTTAAACCTAAAGACTTTGCGGTTTCAGTGGCATTACCTCGGTGAAATTTAAGCCGCTTTATCAGCGCTTTTCTTTCTATTTCGTCCAAGCTTAACGTCGGATCTTCTAAAGATTCAGCACTACTTTCAGCAACATTATTAACGCCTGTTAACATCAGCTCTGCAGTATCAATACTGTCCTTTTTACAGGTGAAAAGCACACGTTCCATCATATGACTCAGTTCACGAATATTGCCCGGCCAGTTATATTGCTGCATTGCCGTAATGGCTTGGTCAGATAACGTAGGGCAAGCTCGGTGATATTTAACACTAAAAGATTGCAGAAAGTGCGCCGCTAGCGCGGGTATGTCTTCAATACGTTCACTTAACGACGGCACTCTTAGCTCAATAGTATTTAACCGATAATATAAATCTTGTCTAAAAATATTGTTTTTAATCTCTGCCAATAAGTCACTGTTAGTTGCCGAAATAATACGGACATCGGCATGTAATGATTTACTGCTACCAACCGCCTCAAATTTTTGCTCTTCTAAAACGCGCAATAATTTAGCTTGTTGAGCATAAGGAATATTGGCAAGTTCATCTAAAAAAAGTGTGCCTTGCTCCGCCATTTCAAAACGGCCAATACGGCTTTCTTTGGCGTCAGTAAAAGCGCCTTTAACATGACCAAACATTTCACTTTCAAACAGTGACTCGGGTATTGCGCCCATATTAACAGGCACAAAAGAGCCTTTTTCTCGCATTGATACACTATGCACATAGGCCGCCAGCATACTTTTACCGGTACCATTATCACCGGTTAATAATATACTCATATCGCTTTTTGCTAAATCATCAAGGGTTGATAATAAAGTTTGCATCACTGTAGATTGTGCAATGATGCCACTTCGGTTACCAGGGTGAGCTTGCGAAGTGAGTAACTGATTTTGCTGAGTTAATCGCTGTGCTTTTTTATCGGACTTTGCTAACGCTAATTGGTTATCAATAGCGCTGAGCATGCGCTCATTTTTCCATGGCTTTTGAATAAAATCTTTTGCGCCAGCTTGCATGGCTTCTACAGCAATATCAATGGTTGCCCAGCCAGTCATCACGATAATAGGAATAGCTAATTCAAGCGCGGTTATCGCTTCAACTAATTGCACACCCTCAGCACCTGAAGTGGTGTCTTGCTGAAAGTTCATATCAAGCAGGATCAAATCAACAGCTTGAGTTTTTAAATTCTCTAAAGCAGCTTGTGGCGTAGTGACAGCTAGAATGTCATAACCTTCGTCAGCTAGGACATATTTCAAACTAGCAATGATATTTATATCATCATCGGCGATAAGTATTTTTTTATTCACAAGTATCTTTAATCATAAGTCGTTAAATTTCCGCAGTGTGCCTTCCTAGATTATCTCATTACTGTAAGTAAAAATGAGTAAAGGAACAAGGGCTGCAGGTGAGAAAATAAGTAAAGGGTAATAGAAGCTATATTACCCTTATTCATTTTCTGATTACTCGTAACGCAGCGCCATACTCGGCTCCATTTTCACTGCACGTTTGGTTGGTGCATAGATTGCTAACATAACAATGACTGACAAGCCCGTAACAACCGTAGTAGCAATACCGAAGTATAGATATACCGGAAAGATCCCTTCAGTAAACTTATGAAAGCCAAAAGAGATTAAAGCAAAAAGTACTACGGCTAAACCTAAACCAATAACCAACTGACGAGCTCCTTGCTTTAAAAACATTTGGGTAATACTTTTATCACTGGCACCAACCGCGCGCCTAATGCCTACTTCATGCGTACGCTGAGCCACTGAGTTTGCGGTTAAGCCATAGATACCCACCATGGCTAATAATAGAGCAAAGAAGCCGGTAGCAAAGGTTACGTTCGACATTAATCCCATTGAATCTCGCATCATATGTCTGTTTTTACTCGCTAGTTGCACTGAGTAAGTCATTTCAATAAAACGATCAGTATCAAACATCGCCTGATAGAAAATTTCTTCCGCATTTTCCGTATTAGGCATAATGCGATAATAGACGATTTGAAAATTACTGATAAATTGTAATCCTGATACATAAATTTCATCAGCACTGTCTAAGCGACTTAAAATAGTTGTCGGGTTTAAACGATCGGTGACCACCCCCACAACAAAAACTTTTTCATTTTTATCATCTAATTTTATTTGAAAACTTTTTTCTAATGGTGACTCTCCAGGCCAATATCGTTTAGCCATTGATTGGCTTATCATAGCTGTTTTTCGGTGACCCAATTTATCAAGATGAGTCAATTGTCTACCTGCTACTAAGTGAATGCCTACTGTCGCGGTATCACCAATAACCGTAATAGTATCAATTTTAGGTTTGCTTTCTTCTGAGGCATAATCTTTTCCCTCTAAAGTCACCGTTGATTGACGTCGCCAATCGTTTGCTACAACACCAGTAACGTTAGGATGCTGTTCAATTTTTTCTTTTAGCGATTGAAACAAGGCTAATTGCTGGGCTGGCTCTGGATATTTACCTTCTGGTATCGACATTCTTGCTGACATTACATCGGTATAGTTATCACCCATTTCAAGGTTAATAAATTTATGTGATATATAGGCGGAAACAGAGCCAATTAACATTAACGTGGCAACTAAAAAGACTTGGCTAGTGACTAATAGACGAGAGATACGTCCTGCTTTTTTACTTTGCGCACCACGAGTACCGTCTCTTAATGTGGTATTAATATCTTGCCTAGCTGAGCGCCATGCGGGTAAAAACGCTGATAATAAAATGGTTATAAGCGTAAATGCTATACCCATTAACAAGGTGCGTAGATCCATGCCCCAGTGCCACCAAAATGAACCACCCGTAGGAAGCCATGAGTGCAGCGCAATTTCGGTATAATCTAAAGCGGCACCTACTAAGAGTAATGATAAGATGCCACCAATCGTTGAGATAATAACGCCTTCCCACATTAATTGGCTAACTAAGCGCGAAGTCGTTGCCCCTAAAGCAGCACGAATAGCGGTTTCTTTTTGACGTTCAATTGTACGTGCAAGTAATAAATTTCCGACATTGATACAAGCAAGCAATAAAACCAACCATGAAATTGCATTTAAAAAAACAAAAACGACACTGCCTTGCCCGCCGGTTTGCGCTGCTTGAAATGACATTAGCTTCACAGATTTTGTAAACTCAGGCATGTTATATAATTCAACATTTTGCTGATAAACTTGGTTAATCGCTTGCCCCAACTCCAATTCAGCTTGTTCAATAGTGATGTTTGTTTTAACTCGGCCATAGGCATTATAGTTTTCGCTTTGCTGTGCTGTTGCATTAAAAACACCGTCTGACAGTGGCAACCAAAGTTGTGAGGTATTGGGAAATAAGTACCCCTGTGGCATAACCCCAATAACATCAGTGATAGCCCCGTTTAATACCATAGTTTTAGATAAAACATTTTCATCTCCATTAAGCTCCGTCTGCCAGGTTTCATAGCTAATTAGTGCTACAGGAATTGCACCAACCTTGGTATCTTGTGCTTGAATCGTTCTACCTAAAATAGGTTTGGTACGGCTAAATTCAAA
>Ga0209292_1006809_pt1 | contig 11094 bp, 9 predicted proteins | sample GOMGulsemesocosm_2_FD_184634 | JGI IMG/M metagenome (GOLD analysis project Ga0209292, IMG submission 184634) | Methane-oxidizing microbial communities from mesocosms in the Gulf of Mexico - GOM9C Gulf of Mexico (SPAdes) (version 2) | ecosystem: Environmental > Aquatic > Marine > Cold seeps...
ACTGATGATATTTTTATTTACCAGTCAGCTGCAAGCGGCTGAACCTATTGTGTGGCAACTTTGGCCTAACTCTCCACCTGGCGAAAAAATTATTCTTCCACCTGAATATGACAAAACAAATAGTAAGAGTAAATTAGTTGCAGGCCGCTCGGTAATACGCCTGACCAATGTTACTAAACCGACATTAGCGATTTACAAGCCAGACAAAAAAATAGATACGGGAACAGCAATTATTATTGCGCCAGGTGGCGGCACCTCGATTCTAGCATACGACATGGAAGGCACTGAAGTTGCCCAATGGTTTACTTCAATTGGTGTCACTGCCATCGTCCTAAAATACCGTGTTCCAGGAAAAGCATTTAATGAAGACCAGCAATGGCTTTCTGCCGCACAAGATGGCCAAAGGGCTATCAGTCTGGTTCGCGGTAGAGCAGCAGAGCTTGGTATTAAACCAAACAAAATTGGCATTATAGGGTTCTCCGCCGGAGGCATAGCAGTAGGGTTTACTTCCGTTATTGCAGAACGTAGTTACCAGCCGATAGATCAATATGACCAAGTTTCTTTCACAGCCGACTTTGCAGCTCCTATCTATATAGGCGGATTACCTGAAAATGCAAATATTTCAAAACAAACACCCCCCTTTTTTATGGTGATTACTCATGATGATAAATATTCTTCGTTGAATGTGGTCGACACCTACATTGCATTAAAAAAAGCAGGGGCTTCTGCAGAGCTCCACATTTATGAAAGTGGTGGTCATGGCTACGGTTTACGTAATACAGGACTTCCAGTATCAAGTTGGCCACAGCGCATGAAAGAATGGATGTTACGACTAAACTTATTGTGATTGTGACGAATAATAAAAATGAAGTTTCAAAGCATTAATTAATAGAGATATAAATGATTAATTTTAAAAAATACAAAGTGATTAAATTAGCGTTATTAGTGAGTTTATTTTCAACGACACCCCTTATTGCCAAAGAGAAATACAACACCAGTCATGAGTCTTTATCATCTTATGACGTACCTAAGTGGTATAGCGAAGGTAAGTTAGGATTTTTTATGCACTTAAGTGCCTTTTCTGTGCCGCAATTTCAAAATGAATGGTACGCGGCCAATATGTATTACACCGCTGACAACCCTAATATGCAACGCTACCCAGACTATACAAGTAGTTATGCAAAGCATCATGAAAAAACTTATGGTGATCGTAAAGAATTCGGCTACAAAGACTTCATTCCAAAGCTAACGTTAGAAAACTTTGATGCTGATTATTATGCCCAGTTAATCGCAAATACTGGCGCTAGCTATTTCGCTGCACCAGCGGTTCACCATGATGGTTTTGCCATGTGGGATTCTAAAATCATCGGCTGGAATGCAAAGGTAATGGGGCCAAAGCGCGATGTCGTCGCTGAGCTGACCCAAGCGATGAAAGAAAAAGGGGTTAAAACGGGCGTTTCAACCCATTATGGTCGACATTGGAAATACTATAACTTTCGCCCTTATTTTGATAATTGGGATCCTGCTTATGAAGGTATCTACGGTAAACGCCGTGGTGATAAAGATGCGCCTCGTATCGAGGATGCATTACAGTGGGAAAGTGTCCTTAATGAATTAATCGACAATTACCAACCCGATTATATTTTTGTTGATGGTGGTGTCGCTGATGCTCATGATGAATATAATTCGGAAATATTTCGAGATGCCTTTAGACGTGTCGTTGCCAGTTATTACAACAAAAGTGAAGAGTGGAATAAAGACGTTGCCATTTCATGGAAACGCGATGCCTTAAAAGAAGGCGAAGCGATTCACGATAGCGAACACTCCACTGACGGCGGCATTAAGGAACGTCCTTGGCAAGCACATTATACCGTTAATGGCAGCTGGGGCTACACAGGGGATAAGCCTGGGTGGCCAACCGCTCGTTTAGTTCGTGGTTTTGTTGACATTGTTAGTCGTAATGGCAACTTACTGCTTAATATTGGCCCTAGACCCGATGGAACCTTAGATAAAGGACAGGAAACTGTACTAGTAGAGCTAGGAGAATGGATGAAAATAAATGGCGAAGGTATTACTCAATCTACGCCATGGCTTACCCATGGCAATGGCAAGCTTGATAGCTTACAGGCTGGCGATCCTTGGGGCTTTGATAAAGATTCAATCCGCTACACCCAAAAAGACAATACCCTTTATGCGTGGTTTGTTACATGGCCCGAAAATAACCAAGTGTTACTACCCAATGCTGCGAAATTTAATGCGAGTAAGATTAAATTACTAGGAGGTTCAGATTCATTAGTATTTAATCAACAAGGTGACGATTTAGCGATCACCCTGCCAGAAGATAAAACAGGCATGTTCGTTTGGGGCTTAAAGTTAATTAATTAACGCCAAAGTGGTCATTACTTAATAGGCATTGATTCCTTTGTTCATCATCAACAAAGGAATCAATGCCCATCAAACAAAGATCAAAATTAACGCGAATATTCATATAAACCAAAGGCTCTCGTTGAGCGGTTTCAAGGAAAAAATGACTTGGATAAGCAACCAACTATCAGTATTGAAGAGGATGCTAAGGTATCGAATAACGCAATAAATACAGTGTTGCCGCCAACATCCATATCAGTGTTCTCATTGATAGCCAACGAGTTTGTCGCTAAACGCGTAAGGTAACTGACCATTTATCAATTAATATTACTACTTATAATATCTTTTTTACCGTTAGCCCAAGCGGGTGAACATCCGCCTAATATCATCTTAATTTACGCGGATGATTTAGGCATAGGTTTACTCGGTCATGAAGGGCAAAAAATCATTACAACGCCGAACATTGACCGTTTAGCGAATGAAGGAATACGTTTTACTAATGCCTATTCAAATATGCTTTGTGCACCCGCTAGAGCTTCGCTATTAACGGGGTATACTGATGTTAGGTCGCCTGGTTTTAATTATACGAACGGTAAAATTTATCAAGGCATCAGTACCAAAGGGCTGTCGATTGAACAAGTGACTACGGCATTAGACAAGACTTTCCCACCAACACCTAAAGAGCAAGTATTTCTCGCTCAAGTGGCTCAACAATCAGGCTATAAAACCGCGCAGTTCGGTAAATTAGATTGGGGCTTTGCCACTACACCAAATCGATTAAAACGTCATGGCTGGGATTACCATTTTGGCTATTTGGATCATGTTAATGCTCATGGTTTTTATCCACCCTATTTATTTGAAAATGGTAAATTTAAACCAATCAAAGGTAATAATATTGTCGGTGGCGGAAAGTCTTTAGAGCCGGAAACGCCAACAGCGTATCAAGAACGTTGGAACAAAAAAGGCAAAGCGGTTTATTCTCAAGATATTTTTATTGATGGCATACTTGATTATATTCAAAATGCTGACGACCAACCTTTCTTCTTATATTTTCCAACCCAACTTCCCCATGGTCCAGTCGCCATCCCCGCTGTACATACTGATTTTATAAACGATGCACGTTTAACTCAAATTGAAAAAGAATATGCTTCGATGGTTAAACGGCTCGATGATGATGTAGGCAGAATACTTGATGAACTGAAAGCACAAAATATTGATGATAATACTCTCGTTATTTTTACCTCAGACAACGGACATGAAATTTACTACTCTCAAAAGGAGCGGGCAGAAAAGCCCTATCGTGACATCACAACTGGTCAATTATTTGATAACTATCAGCGCAAGTTTTATAGCGAACGAGCCAAAGATGTCTTCAATGGTAATGGCGGTAGAGCGGGCTTAAAAAAGAGTAATTTACAAGGTGGCGTTAATGTTCCTTTAATCGTTAGATGGCCCGAAAAGATTCCTGCAGGCAAAGTAAGCAATAGACTGGTAGCCTCATATGACATGTTACCTACTATTGCTGAGTTGGTTAACTTTCAAGAGGAATTGGCCGTTGATGGTTTATCTTATTATCAGGCTTTATTAGGGCGAGAAATAGGAAAAGCGTTAGGAAAAGAAAGTCCAAAAGAACATGATTATATTGTTTATGGCTCCTTTGAAGGGCCAATGTTAATAACTAACGATGGCTGGAAGGTACGAAGCTATTTGAAGAAAAATGCTTTCGAATTATTTTACCTACCTGATGACAAAGCAGAGAGAAAAGATCTATCTAAAATGCAGCCAAACAAACTTAAGCATCTAAAAAAATTACTTATTGATGCATGCAGCGGTGATTTAAGCAATGGCTTTGTTTCTTGGAAAGACTTCAGTTTGAAGACCGTGCTTAATAAAGAGCCTAAGTAAGTATTAAGAAAATGAAATTATATGATTAATTTTAAATAGGTTACCACCATGATACACCTACTGAAAAAAACACTAATAACCTTTTGTATCGTTATGTCGGTCTATTCATCAGCTAATTCGTCAGCCGATGAGGTGCATGCAGCCGAACCAATTATCTGGCAGCTTTGGCCAGGAGATCCTCCTGGTGGACACATTGAACTACCTCCTGAATACAATAAGACCAAAGCTGGAGATAAATTGGTTGCCGGGCGCCCTATTATTCGTCTAACCAATGTGACGACACCACAACTATTAATTTTCAAACCCGACAAAAAGGTAGATACAGGTACTGTACTCATTATCGCTCCTGGCGGAGGTACCTCTATTCTGGGTTATGACTTAGGAGGCATAGAAGTCGCAGAATTGTTTAGCTCAATGGGTGTAACCGCTATCATGCTAAAATATCGTGTGCCCGGTATAGCCTTTAATAAAGACAAAAAATGGCTTGCCGCAGCTCAAGATGGCCAACGAGCTGTCAGCCTTGTTCGCGGTAGGTCCGATGAACTTGGCATTAATCCAGATAAAATAGGCATACTGGGGTTTTCTGCTGGTGGCATACCTTTAGCCTACACCACTGTTATTAAAGAACGTATGTATGCTCCTGTTGATAAATACGATGAATTTTCATTTACCGCCAATTTTGCGGCTCCAATTTCTACTGGTGGTAGTCCTCCCGATACAGTACTTCCTAAAGATACCCCGCCTGTTTTTATGATCGTAGCGCATGATGATAAAAATCGTTCTCTAAGCATGCTCAATACATATATAGCCTTGAAAAAAGCAGACGTTTCTGCCGAGCTTCATATCTATGAAAGTGGCGGTCATGTATTTGGTGTACGTAAAACGGGGTTACCTATAGCTAACTGGCCACAGCGGATGAAAGAATGGATGAACAGACTGAATCTTTTGTAATAGCAAACAGAGTGAATTTTTACAGATGATTAAAAACATGAAAAAAATGTTTGTTGTAGCTTGCAGTGGTGATTTAAACAATGGCTATGTTTCTTGGCGACAATTTAATTTACCCCCAAGACTTTGAAATATTTTAACCAACAATAACAAATAAATGAATAAGGCCTTATCGTACGATGAAAAATTTCATATCAGTTAAGTACATCGTTATTGCAGTAGTTTCGACTTTATTGTTTGCCTGTGGTGGAGGCGATAGCAAAAAAGATGATCCCACTCCACCTGATGATGACAACATTGTAATAATCGATGGCTTTGCACCTGACACTATTGAAAGAACTATCTTCGATATGACTGTAGACACTAAATCAGGCCAAGAACTTGGCAATGATTTTCCTGTAATAAATAATAAGATCATTCATGAGTACATATACAAGAATCTTTTTTATTTGTATAACGAAGGGTATGAGGGTTGGCAGTATAGAGGCAGAACGAGTTACCAACATAATGGGGATGAAGCAACTGTCAGCTTAACCTTAGATAAATCAAATGCAAAATATGACATCATTTATAACTTCACTGAGGAGACCGCTGGAACGTGGCAAGCAACATTCAATAATGGTTTATCAGAGCTTAGCGGCACATTTAGTACTAAACCTTTACCTTGGGCTGGGCAGCTTGAATTTTTGGGCACCATTATTAATGAGCAAGATCTTTACTCAAATAGTACCCAAGTAACCTATCAATATAAGGTTTATCTCCCTGAAAACTATTCCTCATCAAATAGTGGTTATCCTGTTATTTACAGTACTGATGGTCAAAAAGGCGTTGATGAACTATTAGCACATTCCGTTCAAACTATGCAAAAAGACATTGTCGTTGTCGCTATAACAGAAGGCCCAAAAAATAGACGGAATACTGATTATCTCTTTCCAGGATCTACCGCATATCTAGATTTTCTCGCTTTAGAATTAATCCCCTTAGTTGAGTCCCAATATCATATTGATAATAATCAGCGGACTCTTTTTGGTTATTCTTATGGAGGAATCTTTGTTCGTCATGCATTGATTAATGAAACACAAAGACCATTATTTAAAAATTTTATCGCAAGTGACGGACCTTATTACCCTCAAGATTCTGTTTACAGAAAACTGGAAGAGCAAGCATATACAACGAATAGTTTGGCGAATAGAAAGCTATACCTTGGTGGTGCGACTGGATTTGATGGTTTTAGCTCTTCGGTAAACGCCTTTAAAAACACACTTGAAAGTTACGGCTTACATAATTTTACTATATATCAAGAATCGTTTGATGTAACCCACGGGCAAATAGTACTTCCCACCATAAGAGGTGCATTACCTATTATATTTCCATAACCAGTTTTATTACTTTTTCAGTAACTTTTACCGCTAACCTTAAAGATAGAATCATTTATGCATATTAAACATTGTTTCATCATCAACTTACTTATGTTTTTAACGGCTTGTGGAAGTGAACCATCCGTTATAAAAGAAATATATACCAAGATATCTGAGCCCGTTATTGAGGCCGTTATTTCTGAAAGTGGGCTAGCCCCTGAAAGCATTTCAGAAAAAAATTTGATATGACTATCGATAATTTACCGCTAGTAGGTCTTAATAGTAACTTTCCTGCTATCGGTAATAAGATTATCCAAGAATTTCGGCAGGACGCTATGTCATATATACAAAGTGATCATTATCAAGGCTTGGAATTTTATGGGAAATATACTTTTCAAAAAATGGCGATGAAGCTGATATACAAATAATGATTACGTCTTCAAATACCGTTTACACTATCCATTATCAATTTTCTGATGTCAGTGCTGGTACATGGCAAGGTACATTTAATAATGGTTTGTCAAAAGTTACAGGGACATTTACTACCAAGTCAGCCCCTAATCTCAACGGTAATAACTTTAATGGTACTGCTTTTATAGCAGAGCAGGATATTCATTATGATATAACGAATATCACCTATCAATACAATGTTTATTTACCTGAAGGATACTCCGAGACCAACAAAAGCTACCCAGTGATATACGTCACTGATGCGCAGTGGGGAGCTGATGAACGATTTGCCCATGTCATTGAAAAAAAACAGAAAGATATTATTGTAGTGGGGATCACTCAAGGCCCTGAAGGCCAAAGAACGACTGACTTTTTATTACCAGGCTCAAGTCAGTACTTAGATTTTTTTGCTCGAGAGTTTATCCCTTTAGTTGAGTCTCAATACCGAATTGATACCAGTAACCGCACGCTTTATGGACACTCTTATGATGGAGTATTAATTCGACACGCATTAATCAGTCAAGTAAGTACATCATTATTTCAAAACTTTATCTCAAGTGACGGTTCATTTATGGTTGAAAATGAGGCTTATCAACAACTAGAAGCTGATGCTTTTAAGAAAGCTAGCCTAGTTGGTAAAAAACTATTCTTAGCAGGAGGAAAGCAGTTTAATGGCTCATTTGTAGCTGATTTTAATAAGCAGATCAGGAGCTATGGCCTAGAGGATTTTACCGTATATCACCAATCTTTTGATTTAGGACATAAGCAAGTGGTTCTTCCGGGTATAAGAGATGCCATGGATTCTTTATTTCCTTAAACATAACATCCTTAAATGTAGAAGCGCAGACTAATACCAATTCCAATAAGTTTCTTCCCACTCAGCGAGAGTTAAAAGTCTTAGAGGCAAAACATTGATTGTAGAGAATGGTTATTCCCTTCTCAAAATCAATAACGCAGTATGTAAACCTTTTAAACTCGCCCTCTGGGAGTTTTCCAGTGATTCGATAACGGCACAGAATTTCTTTCATATAGAGTGACTATATACAAAAAAACTCTATTTGTTCTCAAACCACTGGCAAGCTCTGAGTAGGAACTAAATTAATGGACTTGGTATAACTCTAACGTTCAGGAAAAATACAATAAATATCCAGACAAAGCACAAGGGCAACGTTTACCCGACTAATCCATACTTACTTTTCGCTTCGAACTTACATCAAACGACAAAGAAACACAGAGGTACCATGAACTTACCAATTCAAACACATAAGTCACAAAATATATAAATCATTGCACACAAAGGAAGTGAGTGGTAACGTTAACCCTCACTTTTGGACTAACCAAAATGTAGCTAACTTACATACTTGGGGTTAGCAATATTATAATTATTGATTTAGGAACAGATAATGAAAAAACTATTAACGGTTGTAGCTCTAACGACTCTTGTTACTGCATGTGCATCTACATCAACAGAGTCTAATGTTCCAAAACTAGGCTTGAGCCTAGCTGATTCTGCTTGGAATGGTACGACACTGCCTAGAGGACAACAGTGCAAAAAGAATGGTGGTAATGGTGCAACTCCAGCTATGACTGTTACTAATGTACCTCAAGATACTGTTCAGTTTCATGTTGCATATAGCGATGTTAGCTGGAAAGGAGGTCATAATGGATTTCATGGTATTATAGGTCACTCGCACACGGGTGCTAGCCAAGCATCATTAATTTCCGTTCCTGGTGATATTGTTAAAAATTTCCCTGCAGGTACGAGTTTAATAAAGGATAATCAGGGATTTAAAGGTTGGGCTATCCATAAAGGTTATATGCCACCATGCTCGGTAGCAGGCAAAACACATAAATACGAAGCAGAAGTTTCAGCTATTGATATCAATGGAGACGTATTAGCAAAAAGTACAATTCAAATAGCATTATACTAATCATGTATTTCGCGGTGGTTTTGCCACCGCTATTATGCATCATGCTATAGCAAATAGTTCTTCCTGTTATAGGAAACGCTATGGACTCTTTCTTTCCTTAAAGTAGTTTATTCACAACTCGCTAAATTTATAATTATACTTTTTATATTCATCGCCTAGGTTTTTTATATAGGGGTTTTCAAGTTCAAATATTTGTCGGTCTTTCATATTTGCCACTTGTATTTTCTCTTTGTAATAACGTCTCCATAACTTAATTAAACTACCATCTTCGTACGCTATTTTTAAACCCAATTCGATACGCTTTGAAATTTTGATATCACGTTTATTTGTTATAAAAAACCTAGGCAAGGGATATTTCAATGCAAAACAAGGTTCTATAAAAAGGTTTGGGTATTGACTTGCTTCATAGGCGAGCTCATTAATACCTCTAAAAAAAAATGTGGCTCTGTTGAATTCTATCATTTCAAACATTTGTTGTGCTCTTGAAATAGCGTAAACATTAAAGCGGTTATACTTCAAAATATCAGTATCTAGCCATCCTATTCCTTGAACTGTTTTTGTGCTTCAATGTTATTTAGATTGATATTTTCACACTTTTTCTGACCATTTTTCAAAGATGAAAATGCAACGCGGTAACCTGTTACTCCTCGATCTAGTGGGAAACTGATTACATTGTACTTATTTAAGATTTCATCGGTAACCGAAACTTTCATCACAAAGTTTTCATATACCCCGCGATCAAGTTGTCTTAATAATCTTGGGTAGTTTTCATTTCGATTAGTGCTTACTAATTCAAAAGCACCAAACTCTGACTTTGTTTTCTCTAATGCAAGCTCTAATAAGGTTTTAAGATATCTTGGGCCTCCCCCTTCTCCAGCATAAGTCACAACAGTTTTGGAAAGTACAATAAAGGGGCTAAAAAAAAGTATCAGGCAGAGGAAGTATTTCATGCGATTATCAAAAAACTCCTTAAACAAATGATTAATATATAGAACATTAACTTTAGATTAGTCTCTCTGTTAATGAAAGGTAACCACACAAATACTAATTTCGCTAAGCTGATATAGACACTACATAAGCATAAAAAAACACTCAAACTAAAACTGAGTATTTTTATTATACTCTTATTTTTGCACCATAAATTCAGGTGAGTTTACCAAGCCATAAACGGCTAAGTTTAATCGTGTATCTGGACTTGAGCTCCCCACAATAGCATCCAACACAGCATCATAAGTCACCGTATTATTGCTTTGCGATAATTGACCTGCATTTAAGTAAAAATCTAAATAATCAATAATCGCCGAGGCCTTATCGTTATTATTACCCGATGTATTATTCCAAATATCTATTAAGCTATCAGGTTTAACCTTAACCAATAAATCAGCTTTAGCGTAATCATTATCCTTATAGGCCGAATTTCGAGCGTAGCCACTATTAAGCAGCGTATGGAAAACATTCATGGTGGTAAATAATTGGCTTTCTGTCATCAATTGTAATTCTGGTGAAACTAAAGCATTACTGGCCAGATCCCCTGTCGGCGCAAAGTCAGGTAAGAAAAAGTTAAATACTGAGTCTGAACCTAAGTTTCGCTGACCTAACGGTAGATCGCCAATACGCAATAAAGCTGCATGGTCATCAAAATGTCCTTTAAATTGATAGTTAAAAGCCGTTGATTTGAAGCTTATAGGCGAGCTAGCTTCAAGTAGTCGCATAAGTGAAGTTAATCGTAAAATAGGCTCTTTCACTTTACCAAAAGTAGCAGAATGAACTACTGAGGGGTTTCTTGCTTCAGGGTCAAGTAATATCGCCTTAATGGTTTTATTTAAATCTCCTCGTTCTGCGAAAGCCTGACTAACGCGATGAATGTAGTCACCGCTAGGGTTGGATACAACTAAACGTTGAATTAAGCGTCTTGCAATAAACGGGGCTGTAGTTGGATGCGCTACTATTTTATCTAAAACATAACTAAGCTCAGCATCTGCATTTTCAATACTTGCTTCTCGGCCTTGAACAACAACAACTTGATTACCATCATCAAAAAGGGTTTTCTCACCAAAATCATGAAAGTCAGGAAAAAATTTCATCGGCTCTGTCCAGCGGAACTGATATTGGTTAAATTTATTTCCTTTTAGAAAATA
>Ga0209292_1006814_pt1 | contig 11090 bp, 10 predicted proteins | sample GOMGulsemesocosm_2_FD_184634 | JGI IMG/M metagenome (GOLD analysis project Ga0209292, IMG submission 184634) | Methane-oxidizing microbial communities from mesocosms in the Gulf of Mexico - GOM9C Gulf of Mexico (SPAdes) (version 2) | ecosystem: Environmental > Aquatic > Marine > Cold seeps...
AGTTTTGTCTAGCGACAATAGCGACGTAGCCCCACCTGATCCCATGCCGAACTCAGAAGTGAAATGCGTTAGCGCCGATGGTAGTGTGGGAGTTCCCATGTGAGAGTAGGACATTGCTAGACTTCTAATTTTAGTTTGCAATGAAAAGCAGCGCCGATGGTAGTGTGACTTATGTCACTGAGAAAGCCCATGTGAGAGCGTAGCTGGACATTGCTAGACTTCTATTTAGATAAGCTCGACATCATTGTCGGGCTTTTCGACCCTGTGGAGGGGTTCCCGAGTGGCCAAAGGGATCAGACTGTAAATCTGACGGCTCCGCCTTCGGTGGTTCGAATCCACCTCCCTCCACCATCATTCTAAAGCCTGTAGTTTCTACAGGCTTTTTTTTTGCATAATTTTTAACCTCAGCATTTATTGCGCATGCGTAAGCTATACTGTATTCTTCACCGCCGCTGGAAATCAGTTGCAATAATTTAATTTGCCATCAAATCAATCATTTCTATTTAAGCGAGTCATTCATGAGTTTTTCCTCTTTAGCTTTATCAAGCAAAATTTTATCTGCCATTGAAGCAAAAGGATACAAAGAGCCTTCACCTATACAAGCTCAAGCCATACCTGCTGTACTTTCAGGTAAAGACGTGATGGCAGCTGCACAAACAGGCACAGGTAAAACTGCAGGTTTTACTTTGCCGATACTTGAATTATTGGCGAAAGGACAAAGAGCTAAAGCAAATCATATTCGAACTTTGATAATTACGCCAACTCGAGAATTAGCTGCACAAATAGGCGCTAGTGTTGAAACATATGGTGTTGAACTACCTCTGACATCAACGGTTATTTTTGGCGGGGTAAAGATTAACCCTCAAATGCAGAGATTACGTCAAGGTGTCGATATATTAGTCGCTACACCGGGGCGATTATTAGATTTGTATAATCAAAACGCGGTGAAATTTTCTCAAGTAGAAATATTAGTACTTGATGAAGCGGATAGAATGCTCGATATGGGTTTTCTTCGCGATATCAAAAAGATCTTGTCATTGTTGCCTAAACAGCGTCAAAATTTATTATTTTCAGCAACTTTTTCTCCAGACATTAGAGTCCTAGCAAAAGGCTTAGTGAATAACCCTGTGGAAATATCAGTGAGTCCAGAAAACACCACGGCAAAAACAGTAAAGCAGTTGGTCATTCCAACCGACAAAAAGAAAAAATCAAAGCTAGTTAGTCATTTGATAGAAGAGAATGATTGGCAGCAAGTTTTAATTTTTACCCGTACAAAACATGGCGCAAACAAACTAACACGTGATCTAGAAGCCCAAGGTATAAACGCGGCAGCAATTCATGGTAATAAAAGTCAGGGTGCTAGAACTAAAGCACTCGCTAACTTTAAATCTGGAGCTATACGGGTATTAGTTGCTACCGATATTGCAGCCCGTGGTTTAGATATTGACCAGTTACCACAAGTAGTGAACTTTGAACTACCTAATGTGCCTGAAGATTATGTACATAGGATTGGTCGCACGGGACGTGCTGGTGCTGATGGACATGCCATTTCTTTAGTTTGCGCAGATGAACATAAAGAACTTGAAGATATTGAATATGTTATCCAACAACATATTGAACGCCGAGAAATAACAGGTTTTGGGGCAACGAATCCATTACCTGCTTCAAGAGCTATAAAACCTTATAAAGCTAAACAGGCGAGAAAATTTAAAAGTGATAAACCTGAACATAAAGACGGTCAACGTTCAGGTGAAAATGCTCGTGGCCATAAACCAACCTCTAAAAACAACAAGCATAGTACCAATAACTCAACTGGGGCAAGCGCAAAATCTGGAAGAAGAAAGCCTAACCCAAGTAAACAAGGTAAATCAGCTGATCCCTATAGTGCAACAAGATAAAAGTATACTGAACTCCATATGATTGCTGTTTGAAACAATCATATGAGGTATACCAATCGGACTAATTTATTGATCACTTAGCGAGAATTAAAGGGCTTAGAGGCTAGGCATTGATTGAAGAGAATGGTTATTCCCTTGTCGAAATCAATAACGCCGCGTGTAAACCTTTTAAACTCGCCTTTCGGGAGCCCAGTAGCAACCTGATAACTTCACAAAATGAATAAAATATAGAATAACTATGTTTAACACATTTCGTTTGTTCTAAGCTTGCTACTGAAGCTCTAAGTTGGTCAATTAATTAATCCGTTTGGTATTAGCTCTTAGATTTGCTCGCTAGCCATTTATCTAAATTATTGGCAAAAGCTTGTCGATCACTTTGGCTAAGTGGTGGAGCACCTTCTGTTTGAATACCACTTGAACGTAACGTATCCATAAAGTCCCGCATATTCAAGCGTTGTTTTATGTTGCTTGCTGTATAGAGTTCGCCTCTTGGATTAAGTGCTATACAACCTTTTTCGACAACCTCAGCAGCTAAAGGAATATCAGCGGTGACTACTAAGTCATCTTTTGTGGATCTTTTAACAATTTCATCATCTGCTACATCAAAACCTGAACTCACTTGTACAAAACTAATAACCTTAGAAGGTGGCACTTTTAAGTAATGATTAGCGAGTAAAGTGGTTTCTGTTTGTGTACGCTCTGCTGCCCTAAAGATGATTTCTTTTATCACAACTGGACAAGCATCTGCGTCTACCCAAATTTTCATTTTGTTCTCAACCTTTAAAAATTCTGCACAACAGTGGTGCGTTTAATTGTAGTTAGTCATAATATTTTGTTAGTGTAATATCAAGATTGCCGTAATACCTAGCGAAAACGTATTTATAAACAAATTTAGGACATTGGAATGATTCATGCTCATCGTTTAATGTATTTAATAAAGAGGAATGATTATGAGTAAACCCCAACGTGATATTACTTTACGCTTTTTAGCCGAGCCTCAAGATGTAAATTTTGGGGGTAAAGTGCATGGTGGAGCTGTGATGAAATGGATCGATCTCGCCGCCTATGCTTGTGCAGCTGGCTGGAGTGGCCGTTATTGTGTGACGGCTTATGCAGGGGGCATTAGATTTGTAGCACCCATTCATGTCGGCAGCTTGGTTGAAGTAGAAGCCAAGGTTATTTATACCGGCAACTCATCGATGCATATTGCGTTAGAAGTGAATGCCTGTGATCCTAAATCGCTTAATCGACGTCTAACTACCCATTGTATTGTCATCATGGTTGCCGTTGACCAAAATGGCCAATCTGAAAGTGTGCCGCAATGGATACCAGAAACTGATGCAGACAAAAAGCAACATGAATCGGCAAGAAAGTTAATGGAATTGCGCAAACAAATCGGCGAAGAGATGCAAATTTTTGTAGAATAGTAAGTGAGAGCAAAACAACTTCATTTTTGGAAATTACTATGGTTCAGGCGTTATCCGCACAAGAAATAGCAACAATATTGACATATGATGATAGTCAAAGAGCGGGCTATTTTATTAAAGAAGTCATCGCCAATAATACCCTTTGGATCCTGAAAGATGAGCATGGCTGTGTCATGCTTAATACCGAAGAAGAAGATTGTGTACCTGTTTGGCCAAATGAAGAGTTTGCTCAAGCATGGGCAACAGACGAGTGGAAAAACTGCCACGCGGAAGCTATTTCAGTAAACAAATGGTTCAGTCGTTGGTCACATGGTTTGATGGATGATGAACTGGCAGTAGTGGTATTCCCAAGCCAACAAGAGCAAGGCCTAGTTTTTTACCCAGACGAGCTGGAAAATGAATTAAAAGCACAACAAAAAAAACAATCCCATAAAGGTAACCGTTAAGTTATGAGTTTTTCATCCTTTGCTTTAGATAAAGTACTTACTGACGCGGTTAAATCATTAGGTTACACCGAGCCGACTCCTATCCAGATAAAAGCGATACCTGCGATATTAGCAAAGAAAGATTTGATGGCCGGAGCACAAACCGGCACAGGAAAAACAGCGGCATTTGCTTTGCCCATTCTTCAAATGCTAGGTGAAAAACTTCCAAATCATCGACCGGTACGTGCCTTAGTGTTAACGCCAACGCGTGAATTAGCTCAACAAGTTTATAAAAATTTTGTTGGCTATGCTGAAAATACCGAACTGAATGTTGCCGTAGCTTACGGAGGTGTCAGTATAAACCCTCAAATAGCCGCGTTAAATAAAGGTGCAGATGTTTTAGTGGCTACTCCAGGGAGATTACTTGATCATCTCATTAATGGCTCGCTAGCATTAACTGAGCTTGAATGCTTAGTATTTGATGAAGCCGATCGTATGTTAGACATGGGCTTTAAAGACGAAATCGACCGGATATTAAATCGTGTACCGGTGAAGCGACAAACACTCTTGTTTTCAGCCACCTTTGATGATGCCATTTTTAAACTCAGTAAAAACCTGCTTAACGATCCATTATTGATAGAAATTGGCGAAAGAAATACAGCAGCAGAAAAAGTTGAGCAAATTGTTTATACGGTAGACTTAGATAGAAAGCGTGAATTAACCTCTTTTCTGATCGGCTCTAAGAATTGGCAACAAGTACTTATATTTACCCGTACAAAACAAGGTGCTGATGTATTAGCCAAGGAAATGTGTAAAGACGGTATCAAAACCCAATCTATTCATGGCGATAAATCTCAAGGAGCCAGAGAAAGAGCCTTAGCTGAATTTAAAGCAGGGAAGACTCGTGCTTTAGTAGCAACAGATGTTGCGGCTCGTGGTATTGATATTCATGACTTAAATGTAGTGATTAATTATGAATTGCCTTATGTTGCAGAAGACTATATTCATCGTATTGGCCGTACCGGCCGAGCCGGCAATGAAGGATTGGCAATATCATTGATGAGTCCCAGTGAAACATGGTTATTAGAAGCTGTTGAAGAAGTATTAGATAGTCGGTTGATGCAGCAATGGTTACCAGGCTATGAACCCGATCTGACAAAAACAGAAGCAGTGATGAAAAAAATAAGCAAAGGCAAAGAAAAGCAAAGGGCAAGAAAAAAAGCGTTTGGTGAACAACCATCAAAATCAAAAGCTCGGAATAAGCCGAGTAATCGCCGACGTTAATTTGCCATTATTCTAAAGGCCAGTGCATTACTATTTTAGCGCCACCATCACTATTATTTTCAACTATAAATTGTCCGCCATGGTTATTAATAATTTCAGCACATAATGATAAGCCAATACCTGAGCCCTTTTCCTTAGTGGTATAAAATGGGGTTAAGACGTTGGCTAAATTAGCAAATCCTGGTCCATTGTCATTAACCTCAATAAACTGCTGATCTTGTTGATAATATATATTGATAATAACGGTTACATCTTGGCCATTATTGGCCTGCTCAGCATTTTTTAACAGATTGATCAGTACTTGTGTTAATTGAGCCTGATCGCCGAAACATTGGTCATGTCCATGCAATTTTACTTCGCAAACTGCTGAGTCGATCATCGCTTTTGCTTCATCAAATAAATGCTTAACGCTAAACCAACGGCCTTTAGGCTGAGGTAATTGGGTTAATTGACTGTATTCACTGATAAAAGACAACAATCGTTGACTACGCTGTTGAATGCGATACAAGACCTTACGGGTATTTTCTTCAGGCAAATGTTCGCTGGCCAATAAAGTGTCGGTCATTGAATACATAGGAGTCAGCGAGTTGCGCAATTCATGGCTTAAGACACGCACAAGGTTCTGTTGAGTGTGGCTATGTTGTTGATTCAATAACGGTGAAATGTTTATGGCGGTAAATAACCATTGCTTGTCTTTGCTATTGTTGGGGGTGTAGCTAATCGTTTGGCATTGCCACTTATCATTGAATTTTTCATGGCTAAGCTGTTCATTTGATAAGGTGAAACCAAGGGATTGAGCAGCACTATTGAGCAACATTGGTTGTTGAATTTGCTGATTCATTGAGGTATTTCGATAAATTAACTTTAGCTGATGATCAAATAAACAAACTGGGATCGGCCAAGCATCTAAAATATTACTGATAACATGATTTAAAGATTGGCTGCTATCAAGGTGATTATTTCGTACTGTAGCAAGTTGATGAATTTCGCGTTGTAAACCGAGTAGTAAATTATCAGTATGCTGTTTTTTAAAAGAAAGGTTAGTTTCACCTTCACCGAGTACTTGGGTATAGGTTGTCAGTTGCATTATCGCTTGGCACCAAAATGAATAACTGCGCCACGCTAGCCAAACCAGAGGGTAGGTGATGATGAATAATAAAGTGGCAATCGCTAACGGACTCCACGTTAATTGCCACGTTAAAGCGGCGGTAAGTGATAAGATGGTTAATACGGTCAAACTAAGACCAGTAATTAACCACTTTTCATGGCTCAAGAACATGTTATACCAATTGGGTTAAATTTATTTAGGCTACTCAGTTACGTACTGAATGTTAAATTTCTCCAAACGACGATATAAAGCATTGCGCGAGATATCAAGTAATTTTGCTGCTTCAATAACATTGCCATTGGTGACTTGCATCGCTTTGGCAATCAATTTTTCTTCTGCTTGCTCAAGAGGTTGCAATAATACCTCACCCTGTTCATCCGAAATTTGGTCAATAAATAATACTTGTTCAGTAATTTCAATGCTGGAAGTTAATAATACCGCGCGTTCAAGCACATGGCTTAATTCTCTAATATTGCCCGGCCAATGATGCTGATTGAGCTTTTTAATCGCTTCAGCGGAAATTGTGATGCCTGATTTTCGATATTTCTTTTGAAACATTTCAATAAAGTGTCGTGCTAGCTGTGGGATATCGGTTAAGCGTTCACGCAGCGCTGGCATGGTAATAATTAAGGTATTTAAGCGGTAAAGTAAATCTTGGCGAAATTCCCCGTCTTTGACCAGTAGTGATAAGTCAGCATTGGTTGCACTGATCAATCTAATATTGGCTTGTTGGGTATTGCTCGATCCTAAACTTTCAAATTGGCCAGTTTCTAATACTCTTAGTAATTTTGGCTGTAAATTCAGGGGGAGTGTGCCGATCTCATCTAAGAATAAACTGCCATTCTCTGCTAATTGAAAGCGACCAATACGATTTTGTTTTGCATCAGTAAAAGCGCCTTTTTGATGACCAAACAATTCACTCTCAAATAAGTTCTCTGGTATGGCAGCCATATTCACAGAAATGAAAGGTTGCCCAGAGCGGCTTGAATATTGATGTATGCGACTCGCTAGTAGCGATTTTCCGGTGCCATTTTCGCCTAAAATTAAGATGTTTGCATCGGTAGGGGCGACTTGTTGTACTAATTGCTCAATCGCTTGCATTGAGCTTGATTGGCAAACCCAAGCTTGATCTGGGCTGGTTAATGATGACGGCGCAGAAAGTAACTGGCGGTATCCTTTGTTTTGTTGGTTTACTTAGCAAACCCCACTTGCTGTTTAATGCCATTGAGCAGTTTGTCTTTATTCCATGGTTTTTCAAAAAAGTCACAAGCGCCATTTTTTAAACCCTCAACAGCGAGTTCGATGCTCCCCCAAGCGGTCATTAACATCACTGGGATCTCTAAACTCTTTAGTTGTTCAAGAATTGCCAACCCTTCCTCACCACTGGTCGTATCACGGCTGAAATTCATATCTAATAAAACGAGATCTGGTTGTTGTCTTTGTACTTGGATAATGGTCTCTTTAGCATTTTGTGCTTCAATCACTCGGTAACCATGACTGGTCAATAATAGTTCGAGGGCTAGGCGAATATCTTCATCATCATCAGCGATAAGAATAGTGGCACGCAGGTTATTGTTGCTCAAAACTTATATCCTTTCATCTGGTGTTAGCTAAGGGATTGTTTAGCATAATAATTAAAAAGGCGACATTTTAATAGTCGCCTTCAGTCTTTAGTCTAGGTTAAATGAGCTATTCTTCACGAAGCGCTTGCATTGGATCAGCGTTGATCACTCGCCAAGCTGGCATGATCACAGATAACATCACCACCACAATTAAACCGACATCAAGTAACATCATCGCCAACCAGTTAAAGCTAGGTAACATTTCAAGTTGTTGTTCTAATTGTTGGTAACTAAATACAGATACCACAAAACCTAACCCTAAACCAATGATTAACATCCATAAAGCGTCTTTCAAAATAAAGTTCACTAACTTTAATTGTTTAGCGCCAGTGGCCATACGAACAGCAAGTTCATATTTGCGATGGTTGGTAGTCATTTGTGTTAAACCTGCAACGCCAATAGCAGCTAATAATAAGGTTAATATCGTCATAGTTACTACGACCCATAAACTCACCCGTTGATTAAGTGTTTGTTGCAGCCAAATGTCCATTAAAGGTTGAACTTGTAAGTTAGCTAAACGAGGAAATTGACGCTTTAAATCGGCAGCAATCATACCCTCAGACAGGTTTTTACCTTCGGGCATTCTTACGGTGAATTGCATCATACGTCCTGCATTAATTCTATGAGAATATACCGCAGGTAAACCTAATGTTTCGGCAATACCTGTTTGACTGATGGTATTTGCAACAACACCCATAATAATATTGGGTGGATTTGTCTCACTATCATTGAGCTGTATGGTTTTACCTATCACTTCTTCATTTGATAAATTAGGGAACATGGTTTTTGCCATATTTTCATCAATAACAATGCCTTCTTCATCGTTGTTTATTTGTTGTTGTGTTAAGTTAGCACCAGCTAACATTGGTATATTAAAGGCGCTGAAAAAGTCGGCACTTAAAAAGCGCATTTGATGGATAACACGTTGTTGATTTCCGCCTTCCTGTCGAAAAGCTCGGACCTGCAATCCACCCGATAGTGGAGCCATGCTAGGGATAATCACCTGGCTATCGGTTACTTTATTTTCAATTACACTACTAACATCAGCGAGCAATGCTTTAATTTCACTGTCCTGATATTTCTCCCAATCAGCGAGTTCAGTGATATAGTCATCATCGTCGATAGTCATCGATACATTATAAGTATTACCAAGCTCGTAACCAAGCTCTTGGTATACGGCTTGGTAACTTTGTGTAGAAATCATCACTGAAGCGGTTAATAACACAGAGGCAATAGCAAGCTGTAACACCATTAGAATACGGCTTAACCACTGATTGCTTTGTGCTTGAGTACCTTTACCACTGCTATTGAGATTATTTCCCGGCGCTTGTTTATCAATATCAACCAAGGCTAAAGCACTGAATAAAATACTCAGTATTAAAATGATCGCAATTGAAGCACTAATAGTCGTGGTATTGATGCCAATGGTATCAATCATTGGCAGGCTATCACCGGCAATTAATGGCAAGCTTTTTAATGCCCAACCGGTAACTAATAAGCCAGAAATAGCAGCAAGTAAAAAACTTGGCAAGTTTTCCAATAACACCAAGCTTCTCACTTTCATTAAGCTGGCACCTAAACTAATTTGAATAGCAAACTCTTTAGTACGGCTTTGGTAATGAGCAATAAATAAGTTAAGTAAATTCAAAGTGGCCATTAATAATAAACCGATCACCGCAGCAAATAAGGCTAAAATAAGTCCTTCAGTTTCACCAAGCATGTTAGCTCGATAACTTTCAGAGATGACCTCTTTTTTACTTTGAGTGAGAAAGTCGATAAACCTTTGTAGGTTGTCTCCTTCAACATTTTGGGTAATGTAATCGACTAACCATTCATTGGTTTGTTCAACAGTTGGCAGTTCTGTCTGGCCATCGGCGCTTTTTAACAGTAAATAATCAATTTCATTAGTGATATTTCCGATATTATCTGGTTGGTTTTTGACTTCGGCTAAATTGCTAATAAACCAAACTTGTTGCTTTAAAATCGCCTGATTGCTGTTTATTGCCATCAAATCTTCAATAACACCGGCAATGATATAGCTTTGGTTATTGACGTTAAGTTGTTTACCTAGCACTGAATTAACGCCACTATAGGCAGAATGCCATAAAGACTCAGAAATCCAGACGTATTTTGCTGGTGAAGCCATGGTAACATCATCACCAAGCAATAATTTGGTACCTAATACTGCAAGAATGTTGCCGGCGGCGGTGTAACTTGTGGTTGGGTAAATGTCTTCGTTTATGATGACATCTTGATCATTAGCGCTAATTGCTGACCACTCGCCAAGATCAGAAAAACGTTCACTAAACGCTGCCAAACGATTCATGTTCCAATATGAAACACTCAAGTTCTCAGACATATTGAAACGATACTGGTAGGTTTGCAGTGTTGCTTCGTTTTTAACACCTTGTAATGGATGATATAACAAGGTTGAGGAGATTGAGATCACACTTAATACCGCACCTAAAGTTAAACCTAAGGTTAATATCAATGGAATGCTCAAACGGGGCAGTGAAAATACTCTGCCGACACCTTGAAAAAAAGCCTTTTTATATAAACTCATGCAACCCCCTGTACCGCTTGTGGCATCACTTGTTCGGTAACAATTTTGCCATCAAGTAATTGTATTTGACGATTAGCACAACGTGAATATCGACTGTCATGCGTAACCATAACTATGGTTGAGCCATCATTATTGAGCTGTTCCAAGAGTGCCATTACTTGATCGCCATTTTTACTATCAAGGTTACCGGTCGGCTCATCAACTAAAATTAAATCGGGTTTACCAACTAAGGCTCTAGCGATAGCAATACGTTGTTGTTGACCACCAGATAATTGATTGGGACGGTAGTTTTGACGATGAGCCATATCTACTTGTGTTAATACTTCTTCGACCCGTTGCTTAATTTCATCTTTAGCAATATTTCTGTGCTCAAGCGGTAAGGCAACATTCTCAAAGACAGTTAAATTATCAATCAGGTTAAATGATTGAAAAACGTAACCAATATGTTCATTTCGAATTTGAGTGCGTTGGTCCACTTTTAAATTTGACGTTGCTATATCAGCTATATGGTAATTACCTTCGCTGGCACTATCCATCAAGCCCATAATTGATAACAATGTTGATTTTCCACAACCTGAAGGGCCTGTAATGGCAACAAATTCACCTTGAGTTATTTCTAGAGAAATACCTTGTAGGGCATGGGTTTCAATTTGTTGAGAATTATATCGTTTGTGAATATTGTTCATTGCTACAACTGTTTTCATGGTTGGTCCCTTTTTCAATTTGTTAAATGTGTTTTAATAAAAATAAGATTAATTTTCTA
>Ga0209292_1006818_pt1 | contig 11085 bp, 7 predicted proteins | sample GOMGulsemesocosm_2_FD_184634 | JGI IMG/M metagenome (GOLD analysis project Ga0209292, IMG submission 184634) | Methane-oxidizing microbial communities from mesocosms in the Gulf of Mexico - GOM9C Gulf of Mexico (SPAdes) (version 2) | ecosystem: Environmental > Aquatic > Marine > Cold seeps...
ACTTAATTTTGTCTTTACTAAATGGTATTACACCAACATGCGGTAAATTATGCTTATCCAAATCAACAGTAGAGTGAACTTTATTATCTAATAAATCAATAACATAAATAATTACTATTGGCAATATGAAACCTAAAAGTAGTGCCCCCAATAAAACAACCCCCTTCTTTGGTGACACCGGCTCGCCATCACTATAAGCATAATCAATTACTTCAGAATTAGCCACAGTAACCACCAAAGCAATCTCATTCTCTTCTCGTTTCTCCAATAAGTATAAATACAACGTTTCCTTTATTTGCTGTTGTCTAAAAATATCTCGATATTCTTTTTCATAATCTGGTACTGACGCCAATTCCGAATCATACTGTCTCGCTTTTGCATTCAATGCATCCAACTTCTTATTTGCCGTTGACACAATATTATGTAGACTACTTTGTAAACTTTTTTTAATGTTTATTAACTGCCCCTCTAATTTTAAAACATTTGGATTTTGACTAGACGACCCTTGTAACAATCGATTACGCTCTAGCACTATAGTATTATAACTTAAAATCATAGTAGCCACTGATTGATCCTCAAAACCTAAATTACTTGGTAATAAACTATTTAGATCTTCATCCAGATTAATTAGTTCATTCATGAAACGAACCAACTCTAATTGAATATTAGTTTCAATAATAGTTTTCTCTAATTCACTTTCTTTTTCCAGTAACAACTTGGCATTTATATTGACATCAACTAAGCTATTTTTAATTTTAAAATTTGCACTAGCACTATCCACTTCAGATAATTCTCTACTGATAAATAGCATTCGCTCCTTAATAAAATCACGTGTGTTTTCTGCCACTTCATTTTGCCCCTTTATACCTTCTAATTCATGTTGAAAAATCAATTCATTAATAATGTCGTTGTTTTTCTGGATAACCAAACCTTTCAAACTAATTAACAAAATATCAGCATCCTTATTAATCTTATCAATTTTTACAATTTCTTGAAGTTGAGTTATAGATTCATGCAATGGCGTAATTAAAATGACATACTCTAATCCAAAATTATTTTCATCAAATAGTTCAGTCTTATTAATGATAACAGGGCCAATTGATGTGTTAATTTCTTCTCCAAATTTAAAAATTCCAAATTCCTCTCCATCTGACTCAAATAGTTCAAAAGAAAATTCATCATGAATCGCTAAATCAAAACTGATCTCTTCAGAATAAAATAAGCTATCATGTAAAGCGTGTATTATTTGAATAGGACTTTTGGTATACACTTCACCTGCCATAAACCCACTACGCTCGCCACGTGCAATATAGTTTTTATTTAATTCCAATTTCTTGATAACCGATTCCGCCAACTTTCTGGATTTAAAAATTTGAATTTCATTATCCAAATTACTTGACCCTCCAGACAAGCCAAAATCCTCAAATATTTCCATACCCGGCATACTCCCACCATCATCTTTAATAAGTACTGTGGCTTGAGAAGCATAAATGGGTTGTTTATATCTAACATAAAGTACAGCTAGTACACTAACTATAACACCACTTAAAACAAACCATTTCCAATGAGCTAGATACTTAAACAAGAGGTTTCTAATATCTATTTGTTCTTCAATCCCTTCAAAATTACTATTATTGTTCACTTTCATTTATATTTTATTAAACTTTAGCCCAAATTAAATTGTAAAATAGCATTTCGTTCTTTAATTAGTTACAATCTATATGCTAATCTTTGTCGATTGTAAATCAAAACTTCATTAAATCTATAAATCACATTATTATTTACTTGTAATACTAATTAAACAGACTCATTTTTTATTGGTTTTATTTTAACTTTCACATTAACAACTATTGATTGACGCCAAACATTCAACATCAATGTTAAAGCAACAACAACAAACAATAAAAACAGTACTAAACCAAGTAAGTCCACGCCAGTTAGAATTAAACCTAAAGAACACACAACAATTAAAAAACTCAAACCAGAGATCGCAAAAGATGTTCTTCTATGAGACCATTTTAATTTATCTATCACTATATGATGAATGTGATTCCTATCTGGTGAAAAAGGACTATTTCCTTGAAGTATTCGAACAGAAAACACCCGAATAACGTCGAACAGAGGTAAAAAAATAAATGTCCCCATTACTAATGGAATGTACTCAGCATTAAATGGCAAAAGAGCCACCCCTTCTTCAAGAGCTAACAGCCTTATACTAAAAACTGCCAATAAAAACCCAATAACCAAAGAACCTGTGTCACCCATAAATATTTTTCTACGTTCTGACAGGTTAAAAAATAAAAAGCCTACTAATGCTCCACTCATAGACATTGCTGTCAACGCTAAAAATAACCACCCAACCCAAAAGAAACAAATTGCAAAACAAATGAATGCAACTGTACTTATCGAAGCTGCTAAACCATCAATTCCATCCATTAAATTATACGCATTAATAATTGTAACCATAACCAATAAAGCCAACGGTATACTAACCCAAATAGGTATAGTATATATTCCTAAAAAGCCATGAAAACTCTCAATTTCAAATTTGTAGTGAAACAGCACAAACAAACAGGCTAAAATTTGCCCTCCAAATTTAACACGTGAACTTAACGCCACTAAATCATCCTTCAAACCAAGAAAAAACATAAGTGTAACGCCAGGTAAAATAGACATAGACACATTAAATTCATCAAATTTATCGTTGAAATAAAGCCCTAAGATGAATATAATATAAAAGGCTATTCCGCCCAAGCTTGGAGTTGATTTTTTATGTGAACTTCTACTATTAGGTTCATCCATTAATCGTTTAGAATACACAATACGCTTGACCTTAGGCACAAGATAAATGGATAATATAAGACTACCTAAAAATAATCCTATAATATTAAAGATAATGTTTTCTGTGAACATAGAGTTTTGTTAAATGCAAAAGTAAGTATTTTTTTTTATAGATGATAATTATGTGTAATGAATAATAAATTTCACTTGAAAATGGAATGATATTTTTGGGCAATCAGTTCCCATCTATACCGTCTCCTTGCAATACTAGCTAATTTATTAATTGAATCTTGAATATCAGATATTGAAATATTCTCTAGAATAAACTGTAAATCTGAAGTGGTTTTAAAAAAACCTAAAGAATGATTTTCCATAGTTTCTCGATTATAATTAACATCATAAGCAATAATAGGAATGTTTAAAAACATAGCTTCAACTAAAGAAGGGTTAGTACCACCAGCGCTATGACCATGTACATAAAAAAAGCAATTACTTCTCAATTGATCGAGAATAGACTGGTCATATATAGGATCAAGTAAATGAATGTGTGCAAAACGACTGTATTTCTTTATCAATTCTAAACCATAAGAACTATTCTTCCAGTTTCCAACAATCGCAATACTATATTTTCTTTGACGAGAAAAAGCTTCTAGAATCATATGTATATTATTCTCAGGTTCAATTCGACAAACTTTGAATGCATACTTTAACTTAGCAAATACATATTTATTTGAAATCTCTAGGGAAAACTTTTTGGGAGAGACATGATCACCGCCGTACTCAATTAACACAGCATCTTTCGCATATGACTTTTTAACATGTTCTTGAATAATCTTATTATCAGCAACAATAATATCCGAATATTTTACAGCAATTTTCTCAGAATTTCTAAGATACCATTTTGCTAGCTTGCCCCATTTTTCTCTTTTCCATTCTAACCCATCTACATTTATAATGATTTTTTTTTTCGTGAAAACTCTATAAATGGGAAGAAAAAAACCACTAGCAACACCTAATATTAAAACCACTTTTATATCTCGCTTCACTTTAAGCAATGACCAAATATCGTAAGGTATACTTTGTATACCGTTTGCCTTAAGTGGCACATATTTAAGTGTTGCTAAATTATGAGATTCTTGTTTAGACTCATATTCTTTAGAACTACAATAAATAGTAAAGTCAATTTTAGTATTAAGATCCTTGGTTAAGAATTCTACTAAGGTTTCAAACCCGCCGTATTTAGCAGGAATACCCACAGAACCAATTATTGCTACTTTCATAAAGTGTTATAAAATAAATTTGTTTTAATTCCAATTTTTAACCAATCATAGTCATTTGAAATACTATTTTTCGAATTATTTGTCATACTGTTAATCAAACTTTTATCTAACTGTAAGATTTTACGAGCTAAATCAGCAGGATTCTCTGATTCAAATATTAAACCATTACTCTCATGACTAATCACCTCTTTAAATGGTTCTAAGTCTGATACTATAACAGTTCTACCATATGACAGTGATAATAAAAGAACTCCACTTTGATAAATTTTTTTATACGGCAGAATTATAACATCTGATTTTTCGTAATATGAAGAAACATCTTCTTCTTTTATATATTCGAAATATGTTTTAATATCGTTTTGTAAATTGAGTCTGCTAATAGTTTTTAAATAACTCTCTTTTTCAGTTTTCCATGGTCTGCCCGCAATAGTTAAGCTATAGTTTGAACTTGAATTTTTAACAATTGACATAGCCTCTAATAAAACATCAAGACCCTTTACATCCTTTATCTGCCCGAAAAACAATAAACGAATTTTATTCGAATCCAAACTTAAAGGTAAAGATTTAATAAAAGGAAGGTAATTTCCATGTGGAATTACAGCGAGTCGTTTTTCGAATTTATTCTTTTCTAAAAACTGATTCTTAGAAAATTCGTTATGAACAATTATACCGTCAATTAGATATAAGCATAATTTATGCACAAATTTATTAGCAGATTTACTGAACGATTCAATATCGTGAAGAGTAACAACCTTTTTTTGTTTATAAAATAAAGCCAACATTAAAACAGATAAATTCAATATTCCTAAATCAAAAAATTGAAAATGAAAAATCTTACAATCGTTCATTTTTGCTCTTTTAAACGACTTGAGATAGCCAATAAGAAAATACTTAAGTCTAACCATTTTATTTGCCTTCCAAACATCACCAAAACACTTGTCAATCGAAACGTTCTCATAAAAACGCTCTTGAGTATTATGACAAGTATAATAAAAAACATTGCAGTTACTATTACTAAGCCCATAGGCGAGTCCATAATCATAATACTCCATTCCTCCATGACCTCCTACAGGGTCGATAAGTGCTATTTTCATTTTTTTTATTAAGTTTCCTAATATCTTTTTGGATTCAGCCATAACAGAGTATAGCTCAACATCCTTTACTATCATCAATAATACTATCATTCCCAATCGTTACAGATATCACAATTACAGCATTAGAACCAATGAAAACATAATCTTCTATTCTTATTTACTTGATAAAACGATAGTCAAAATCGGGATTATCTGGCAACTGTACAGTATCAGAAAAAATGAGCAAAAATTGTAGATACAGCTGTAATAACGCATATTTCTACAATGCCAACATTACTATCGTAACATTTTCAATTGAAAAACCTGAATTCACATTATAAGAATGAACTGCTCTTAGTTTTTGAATTTTCACTTAATGTTTCCAGTAGTCAATATTAAGAATTTTTCCAATATACGTCTATGACCATTAATTAGTTTTGTTTCAATAGCTTCATTCATTATTAAATCATTTTGTTAAATGCTAATTCACTCCAAAAACACGGTTAAAAATTTAAAGAAGCAATTTTTTATACAAAAAAAAGAATACAACTTAAATTTATTCATAACAAAACAGCCAATCTGGAATGTTCTTTACTTTCTTTTCTAATAAAAACTCTCTTAATTCATCATTAAATGGTCTGTAATATTCTTTGATCTGATTCACTATCTGCTCATCTAAATCCTCTTGTTTCCTTTCATCCACATTAATTTTATTATATAAATTTACCAAAACCGACTTTAATTTAGGTGATTTTCTTAATGTATATTCTAGTTGGGTATTTATTTTTCTAGCAATTTTTCTTACTAGCTGATATTTGTGAGCTCTAAATTGATTAACAATTTTATAATCAATATCAGCAATATTTTCATCATCAAGACCAGCCCAATTCATTACGCCTTCACATAAATCTTGAGGGTTCTCAGCTAATTCATCAAAAAAAGATATTCTTATGTTCTCTTCTCCAAATATATCATACCAACTTTTCAAATAATTCAAATAGCAACCATCAAATAAACCATTAAAAACATAATCTAACTTTTCATTTTCATAATTATCTTCAGACGTATGCAACTTACATTTTTCAAAATAAGTCTTTAATGAAAAATCATTTAATTGTGCTTTAATATTCAAATCATTAATAAATCCGGAAGAAAGCATTTTATAGAATGAAATAAATCTATCAGTTGGCTCTCTTAACAAAAAAATAATTTTTACATTATCACCTAAATTACTTTTTATTGATTGCGCTACTAATTCTTTACCATACAAATAACCAGGACTTGCTTCTAACTTAACTCCTTTATTTAAAGCATTAAAATACGATAAATATAAGTTAATATCAGGTAACGGTTCGTTATATCTAGCCGGCACAAAAAAACCAGTCTCTTTTTTTGATGAAGCATTTACACCTGATAAACGACTCAAGTAGAGAAATAAAGCAGATGTTCCAGATTTAAACGTTCCAGCTATAATTAAATAATTTGTATTCATATAGTTTTGTAATAATAAGTTAATTAAGTTTTAATTTCTTTTTTTAAATAAACATTATAGTCTTAGTCATAATTATTTGACATTGGAGAAAAGAATGACCATCCATAACAGTATATGCAAAAATAAATAATGCATACATTAAAAACACTTATGACTATATTGACATTTTAGTTTTAAATAAAATAATCATAATGAAGTTCGTTAAGTGTTAGATATTTTTTAACAACAAATCAGTTTACTTTGACAGTTAAGGAAATTGACTTCCAATTTACAATAAAAAAGTAAACCATACTTGTATTAAACATCTGCTGTTCTGTTTTGAATTATATTTGAAAATATTTGAAAAGTGTATTTAAAAACATCAAAACGTTTATACAAAGCCATTTTTATAATTGTTTTAATAATTACAAGAAAAAAGAAAACATTAAAAATTAAAAATTGAATCAATGAAAGATGTTTTCGCATTGTATAATATTGATTTGTTCTAATGTGCTTATACAGAAAAAAAGCGTTAGGGTTCTTAGGATTAACTCCTGTAGGAGAAACATCCTCTGATTTGGAACTACCATTTACTCTATGATAAATAATACTTTCACTCTCATAAAAAAGCTTAATGTTCATTTTCTCGGCCCTCATACATAATTCTAAATCTTCACAATACATAAAATAATTAGAATCAAACCCAACCAATCTTTCAATAGAGTCTTTTGAAAACATCATGGTGCAACCAGATATAAATGAGACGTATTTAGATAGCTTTGCTCTTTCATTTGAAGCTATCATATTTATGTCATCAATTTTCGGAAATCCAAGTTTATAATTGATGAAACCTCCACCATACCAAACAATGTCCCTTTTACTCTCATACATAATTCTACCTGTCGTAATACCAATTTTAGGATCTATATTAAACGGTTCTATTAATTTCCTTAAAGTATCACTTTCAATTGTAGTATCATTATTTAATAAAAGTATATATTCAAAATCTATATTATTTTGTAACCAGTTAATACCTATATTATTTGCGACTCCAAAACCAAGGTTCTTTTTGTTCAAGATAAGTTTTAATTTGGGATAAATTTCATGCAACTCCTCTAAGTTTCTATTTTCTAAAGAAGCATTATCTACGAGCACGACAAAGGGTAGGTCACCTTCTGTTACTCTCATACTTAGCAGACATAATTTAGTGTCTTCAAAACTATTATAATTGACCAATACTATAACTACTTTATGCATAAATTAACATTTCTTATTATTATAATTGAATTGACGCTTATCTTTAGTTTCTGAAATTAATAAAAAAGATAATAAAAAATAAAATAAAGGATGAATTTCCGTCAATGATAATGAAAACATATTGATCATGAACAATATCAACCCTATTAACAAAAATAGATTTTCCTTATTAACTTTAAAGTAATAGAAAATAATCTTTAAGTATAAAATAATAAAGGAAACCAATGCGAGTATACCCGAATCAAGAATTACAGTTAAAAAATAATTATCTATTGTACCGTTCGCTCTATTTAAAGAACCAAAATCGAGTACAGTAGCACCCAACCCAAATCCACAACCAGTCCATAAATTATTAAGAATTATAGGGACAGCTAATAACAATTGGGTTTCTCTATTAGAATCAATCGTTAGATCTTTACCATCAAAAAAATCAATAATAAATCCATTATCAGAATTAAGATAAATTAAACTTGGTATTAGAATGAACAAGAATAATAATGTTATTAACTTAATCTCTATCCTAGATTTAGAAATAATAATAAAATAATAAACCAAATAAACTAGACCTAAGACTAATATAACTGTACTAGCTCTTGAACGTACAAAAAAAAGGAGAAAAAAGAGGAGAGTAATCACAATATTATATCGCGTTATATTTGATTTGGTTTTGGTACGAAAGAATAATAATACAGGTAACATTAAAACAATAAACTGACCTAATACAAGTGGATTTAAAAAAGAAGATTGTATTCTATGCACCCCCCCTCTAATCTTTGATTCTAAATTAGCAACTTGAAACTCAGTTAAATTCGATTTATCTAAAAATTGCCCAAAAATATTATGTCCCATAAAAATCTCAATAACACCATAGCACGCAACAATTAACGAACTATAAAGTAAAGAATTACCAATTTTCATAACCGTCTTTTTACATATCGGAATAGAAAAAATTATAAAAAATGAGGAAAAATTATAAAGAAAAAAAATCATAACTCGTTTCAAAGAAACTTCAATATCGGAAGAAAAAAGGACACTGATTAAGTTGAAGAATAGAAAAAGAACAAATAATGTTACAAATGCCTTATTACTTTTAATTCTATGAGTCAATAATCTCCGCATAGTATAAAAATTAAACAACCCAAAAATCCAATAAACCAAAAGTAGAATGAATACTAGTCGATCAATTGAAATGTAAAAAGCTCCTAATGAAATAGCTAAATAGTTTGGCACTATAATATACACAAAGATAAACAGACACAATAACTGTAATAACCTTTTATAGAACAACTGAATTTTCATAATATATTAACATGAAGAAGAATAACCAAATAGACGGCTTAAAAAAATATAGCAAAAAAAAAATTGCAAATCGTTTCTGCAGTCATTAAGTTTCAATTCTGTATTAAAATAATTTGCCTCTTTTATCGTACTTAAATAATTACACAAGCAAGTACATCTGATTCAACATCAGTAACAATAAAGAAGTTGTTTTTTACTGTTATTTAATTATACCAATGTGATAAATCTCTTTGTATGAGAGTTTCTAGCTTTTGTATATCCTCTTTATAAAAATTTTGCAATTTTAGCCGAGTTTGAATATTTATAGGTTCTCCTTTTTTTAGATTTCTATTCATAATAAAATTAATTATTTTTTTCTTAACCTCTTTAGGTAAAAAAACACCTACTAATCTTTTAACAATTGACTTACTTCTGATAAATTTAGTAATGAATCTAAACTTAGAAACTCCAGCTTTGTTTAATTTTTTTCCAACAAGAAAATCATGTTTATCTATACCTAAAAATTTACCAATATTATTTAATTCTAAATTTTCATTGGCTTTGAAATCTTCAAAAAGAATAATCTTTACATTTTTAAAATTGTTTAAATATGCCTTAACTTGCTCATAATAAAGCCCCCTGTCTATATAGAAAAAATCAAAATGGGCATTTTCTGACTTTCGTTTACTTTCTATATCAACAGCTTCTTCAAAAGTTAATTCTTCTACACAGTCTCTCACCTTCATAGAAAATTGTGAATACGCTCTATCAACAGGATTTCTAAGTACAATTAAAATTTTCAATTCACTGTACCCTTTTATAACTTCTTTTATATTTTTTATAGTATCATGGTAGAAGTATAAATAAGGCGTTGAAGATTCACCTTTTATTTTGTACTGAGTTCCTTTTTCAAATATTTTATAATATTCTGTTAACTGATGACAAAATTTAACTTTTATATCGGTAGTATATGTAGGAGGAGATTTATCTTTAAACACAAAGAAACTAGGCTCTTTCCATTCGGTCATAAACACGTTAGGATGCTCTTTTAAATACTCATGGATTGTTGTCGTTGCAGATTTTGCTGCACCTACAATTAAAAAATTGGGTAATAATTCAATATTAAGATTATCTTCACTCATATTTAAATGGTATTGTTAAAATTCCTATTTTCTGTTTAGCCAAAACAACTTTTGTAACATTTTCAATTATCACCGTTGTTGCTGTAGCAATCCCAGCACCTAAAGCGCCATATTGATTTATTAATATAAAGTTTAATATAATATTTAGCGACACTCCAACCAAGGAGATATACCCATGAATTTTTTCAAAACCACACATCACCAACAATAAACCAGAACAGCCTGTAGCAATATTAAAAAATTGTCCAATTGCTAATATTACCAATACCCAATAAGCTGTTTGAAACTCTGCACCCCAAAAACCTAGTAACCATTCTCCGAATACTATAAAAAAGACAACAAATAGTAATGCTATTAGAGCCAAACCTTTGGTTACACGCTGTACCATAAGTCGCATTTCATCAATTTTTGAATTACTAAATAAACTTGCCAATTTTGGTAAAATTGCTGCGTTAGAAACTTGTAAAAATAATGACGTTAACAAAGCCAATCGCGCCGCTACACTGTAAATACCCACGTCTTTAAAAGTTCCTAAAGCCCCTAACATAATAGCATCTGCATTGCTCGCTATTACACTTGTACCGGTTACCAACAACATGGGTTTAGCCATTTTAAGCATAGGCTTAAAGTTAAAGTCTCCTTTAATTTTACTTTTAAAAGTCTGGTTCCATAGTACTAATACTACAAAAGCCAATAATACGCGACTTATCGCATATAATAACAATATAGTTATTGGTGTAAATCGTATATTTATACTCCAATAGAGTATAAGTCCTAACCCCACTAAGAACGTACTTAATGTT
>Ga0209292_1006820_pt1 | contig 11082 bp, 9 predicted proteins | sample GOMGulsemesocosm_2_FD_184634 | JGI IMG/M metagenome (GOLD analysis project Ga0209292, IMG submission 184634) | Methane-oxidizing microbial communities from mesocosms in the Gulf of Mexico - GOM9C Gulf of Mexico (SPAdes) (version 2) | ecosystem: Environmental > Aquatic > Marine > Cold seeps...
CAGCACCCACAACACCGCGTTGAAAAGGTTCGAGAGGGCAACATGAACCCGCCACTGTAAACAAATATGCCATGCAACTCCACCAAGTAAAAACCCGATTGGTCAACAGCACTGTTATCGAATACTGCGATCGCATCCTGGTCATCGATGTCGCCAACCGCTGCGAGAACGAAGTATTACACTTTGTCGAATCTGAATTGCGGCGCCCGTCCAGTGATATCACGTTGGTGGTATGCACTCACGACGACCCCGATCATATTGGCGGCATCGACGCCCTGGCGCAACTGAGCGGCGCGGCCACTGCCATTCCCTACGCCTCGACCTCCGCCGCCAGAAAGTTCTACCGCGACCCCTCTGGCGGCATGATGCGTTTTGCCACCTCGCTGCGGGAGGCGACCCGAGCTCGTGCCTGGAAGATGTACCTAAAGCCCAGCGTGATCCGCGGACACCGCAATCACCGAGCGCCCCCCCCCTCGCCACTGCACAAGCCCCGCTATATTCTCAAACACGGCCAGAGCCCACCGGGGTTTGACGACTGGGAAACCATTCACACCCCCGGGCATTCTTGGGACAGCTGCTGTTATTTCCACCGCGCCAGTGGCGCCCTTATCACCGGCGACACCTTGCTCGGCGCGGGCAGTTTGGGCCGTCTGGTAAAACCGGCCATTTACGCCAACCCGCGACATTTAAAAGCCTCTGTACAGGGGCTGAAAAGTTTGCCGGTCAGCGTGGTCTATCCGGGGCACGGCTCGGTCATGCACGGCAGCCATCTATTTGACCGGTTCTGACCCACAGTTCATCGATGCCAATATAGCCCCGACCTAGGCGATACAAGTATGTCGACAATCGCCGCGCACATACAGCCTGTTACCCTAGGCTTCAGTTAACCCAGAAACGCTATCTATGCAGGGGGTCCCCGCTAGTCCCACCAGGGGTAAAAGGCTGGCATATCGGTGGAAATCTTGTCATTGAATTGCGCCGGGCGCTTCTCCAAAAAGGCGTTAACTCCCTCCTTACCGCTATCCAAGCTACAGTAATAAATCGCCAACGAGTCTATCTTGTGGGCTTCCAGCGGATGACTAGCGGCGGAGTTGCGGTACATCATCTGCCGCGTCAGTGCTATCGCCACCGGGCTGTGCTGTGTTATGCGCCGAGCAATTTTGTAGGCCTCCTCCAACAGCTGATCTGGGGGATAAACACCCTTCACAAAACGCGCGGCCAGCAATTCTTCAGCCGTTAAAATATCACCACTGTAAGTCCACTCCAAGGCCTGGGAAACACCCACTATGCGAGGCAAAAACCAGCTGGAACACGCCTCTGGGGTAATGCCAATTTTGTTGAAGACAAAGCCGACCCTAGCCTTTTCCGAAACCAGGCGAATGTCCATGGCGCAGGTCATGGTGGCGCCAATACCGACCGCCGCGCCGTTTATCGCCGCAATCACGGGTTTGTTGCAATCGTACAACGCCAGCGCCACACGACCACCAGTATCACGCACACCACTGATGACAGCCGGGTCATCCAGCCGGGTAGTCATATCCTCTAAGGTTGGAGCAAATTCTTCGTCAAGGCCAAACACATTACCCTGGGCAGACAGATCCATACCGGCACAGAAGGCCTTGCCGGCTCCAGTGACGACGATAGCTCGCACCTCGTCGTCGGCGCTGGCGCGCTCGATGGCTACAATCAGCTCTTCGGCCATCTCCACGGTAAAGGCATTGAGTTGCTCGGGACGGTTTAAGGTAAGGGTTAAAATCGCCTCTTCTACCCGGTAGTCGATGGTTTTGTAAGTCATAGTTGTCTCTCTGAATAATTGCGATAGCAAGGTATTTTAGCTGTCGGCCTTGTTGCCAATATTGTTGCCAATATTGTTGCCAGTATTACGCCCAGTATTGTTGCCAACGCCATTGCCAGCGCCGTTGTTGTTAGCAGCCGATAAGCCAGAACAGTGAACACTGCTGCGCCCTATCGGACCTGTTTAATCGGCCGCGCGTCGCTGAATAGTTTACGTAATTCCAGTGGCGACGTGATTGCCAAGTCCGACCCGACACCGCGCCCGGCTGTTCTTTGATTGTAGAGTATTATCGACAGCCAAAAAAAAACGCCGATCACTCGGCGCTTCAGTACGGGTAAGGCGCCTGTTAGGCCTTGGATTGTGCGTAAGTCATGGCCTTGCCAAGAAACTTTTCAGTTTGCTTACCGCCGGACTCCAGTGCTCGGTGTCCTTCCGTATTGACAATAGCATCCCAGTTTTCAACCACAGCCTCGGGGCTCTGCTGGTCGGCAGGCAAGAAAATACCATCGGTCTCGAACAAGCTAGTGGTGGCATATCCACCGGCACCGGCACACAATACAGTGCGGTTTGGCGCGTCGTCGTGGCACAGTACCAGGGCACCGGCAGTTACTGACTCGGGAGTCAGCATGGCCAAGATTTCTGGGGGCATCAAATCTTCGGTCATACGCGTGCCCGCAGTCGGCGCCAGTGCATTGATCTTAATGTCATACTTGGCACTTTCCAGTACCAGAGTATTCATAAAGCCCAACAGTGCCATCTTGGCAGCACCGTAGTTGGCCTGACCGAAGTTGCCATACATACCACTGGAAGAGGTAGTCATTACAATGCGACCGTAGTTCTGATCACGCATGATCTGCCATACCGCTTTGGTGCAGTTAACCGAGCCCATCACATGCACATCCATAACCAGACGGAAATCATCCATGGTCATTTTGGCAAAGGTTTTGTCACGCAAAATACCGGCATTGTTAACCAGAATATCGACCCGACCCCATTTTTCGATGGTCTGTTTAACCATATCTTCCACTTCGTCGAAGTTAGCGACATTGGCACCGTGGGCAAAAGCTTCACCACCGCGCTCTTCGATCAAACTAACCACTGCATCGGCTGCTTCCGAGGATTTGCCTACGCCGTCTCTAGCGCCGCCCAGGTCATTAATAACTACTTTGGCACCGCGAGCGGCCAATTCCAGCGCGTGTGAACGCCCCAAACCATTACCTGCACCCGTGACAATAGCGACCTTACCTGCAAAACTCATACTCATTGTAAACTCCTCGATTAGTCGTAAAACGACGATATTCTAGCTTTCATTAAAAAATTATCCGCCTATTCTAACAAATACGGTAACCTTTTCATCTATTGATCAATAATTAGAACCAGTCCGACTGCATATCAAAACAGGTACTGTCGAGATCCACCAACAGTTTAGACCAGGCCTCGATCTCACTTAACTCGAACCGGAAGAAATAGCGCATGGCCTGTAATTTTCCCCGGTAGAAATTCTCCTCGCCTGATACAGGCGCTGCCGCCAAGGCCTTATTGGCAACAATACCCTGTTTTAACCACAGCCAGGCGATCACCACATTGCCAAATAGTTCGAGGTATTTAACCGAGTTAGACAACGCCATATCGATATTTTGCTCTGCCATGGCCCGCAACAGCGTGTCGGTGGTGTGCTGCAAAATAACAATGGCCTCAGCCAGCTCGATGCCGTAGCGGGCGGTAGCATCGCTACTCTTGCTGACGTCGATTGTTTCGGCCATTTCCTGCAGCAGTGCCCGGTAGCCCGCCATTTGTTTCATCGGCACCTTGCGGGCCAGTAAATCTAAAGACTGTACGCCGGTAGTGCCCTCGTGAATGGGGTTTAGGCGATTGTCCCGGTACAGCATTTCAACAGGGTGCTCATTGATATAACCGTGGCCACCTAGAACCTGAATGGCCAGACTGTTAGACTTTGGGCCGTACTCTGAGGGCCAAGTCTTAATAATAGGGGTGAGAAAGTCGAGCAATAAATGGGCCTGCTCGCGGCCTTCGGCCGTCGGGGCGGTGCGCTCGTCGTCGGCCAACTGACTGCCCAGTAGACACAGGGCAAAAGCCCCCTCAGAATAGGCTTTTTGTGCTAGCAGCATACGACGCACATCGGCGTGCTGGATAATAGTCACCGGCGGCGACAGCGGATCTTTATTCGAGGGTAGACGCCCCTGGGGCCGCTCTTTGGCATAGTCTAGAGAATATTGATAACCCGTAAGCGCAGTGAGTGCAGCGCCGGTGCCCACCATAATACGGGCCTCGTTCATCATGTGAAACATATAGGTGAGGCCCTTATTTTCTTCACCCACCAGATAACCGATAGCGCCCTCATTCTCTCCAAAGTTCAGTGCCGTCGACGTTTGACCGCGGCCGCCCATCTTATGGAACAACCCCGCTAAAGTAACATCGTTACGAGCGCCGATAGAACCGTCTTCGGCCAGCAAAAACTTAGGCACGATAAACAGTGAGATGCCCTTAACCCCTTTGACTGCACCGCGCAATCGGGCCAGTACCAAGTGCACAATATTCTCGTTGAGCTCGTGGTCGCCGCCGGAGATAAATATTTTGTTGCCCCTGACCCTGTAATTGCCATCACTGTCGATGTCGACGGTGGTGGTTAAATCAGCCAGACCGGATCCGGCGCCGGGCTCGGTCATCGCCATGGTGCCAGCGAAGCGACCACTGCGCATCGGCCGCACCCATGTTTCAACCTGCTCGGCGGTGCCATGGGCCTCTATCAAACTGGCATTGGCATTGGTCAGCCCGGTATAACCCAACACGGTGCCCCCCGCCGCCGACAAATAGGCATTGACCGCACTGGCGACAATAGCCGGCAGTTGCATACCGCCCAGCTCATAGTCAGCGGTGGTACTAGCCAGCCCCGACGCTATAACTGCATCGACAGCGACTTTAATCTCGGGAATCATTTCCACTTTTTCACCGTCGAAGGTGGGCTGGTGCGTGTCGACTTTTTGCCGAATCGGAATAAGGTATTTTTCCGCAACCGTCTTGGAGGTTTCTATGGCGGCGGAAAATGTCTCCCGATTGTGATCGCTATAGCGCTCCCGTTGGGTCATCGCCTCTGCGTCGAACAATTCGTACAACATAAATTCCAGATCGCGAGCGCTCAGTATCGGTGCGGGCATTAACTACGTACTCCTAAATAGGTGGCGAACATCCTCTCTATCGAACAAACCCAACCACTTTGTGAATACAGGCCGGCGGCGTTGCATCGTGCTTCAAATTGACGACATCGAAGGAGAATTTCGGCGCGCAGTATATAACAGCCGCACAAACATTCAAACGGCGGGAGATTAACGAGCTTCGAGCAATTCAACCACCGTGGCTTGCAAGGGCTATCAGTCGAGCCACGCCCACTATGACCCCGCACTGATCGCTGTGCCGTGGCACCCAAAACCCATGCAATTATCCTAGGCAACTGGATTTCGATCGCCTGACCCATAGGCTGTGATTACCCCTGCACTTCATAACCACCGGCCTCACGGGTTCGAGCACAAGTCAATCCTCGCTCACCGATAGCGGGCACTATTATTTGCGCTGCGCTGACGCCGGGCTTCACCAGCGGCCAACAGGACAGCAAGCAACTAAGCGCAAATACGATCTACACTGCTCCCACTTATCATTCTATTGAGCGACACTTCAGTCAAAATCCCGGTAAAAAAAGATTGCTAAAGACCTGCAAGAGCGAGCTATTGCAGCTAGTTCATAGACAGGCCGTATCGGGAAACACAAAAGTGGTTGACAATGATTCTCATTTGCATTTAAATACAGCCTATTGGAGATCTTTATGTACGTATGCATTTGTAGACAAGTCACAGACAGCCAAATTCGAGACCTATGTCGCGAAGGGGCCAGCGATCTAACTGAAGTGAGGGCTAAGCTCGGCGTCGCCAGTGAATGTGGTAAATGCGGGAAGCTTGCGCGCTCTATCGTTAGAGAATTCAGTAAGACGCCGCCTTTCACCAACGCCGCCTAGACTTAGCCCTATAGTCTGTTTTGACGTCTCCTAAATAGCTGTCACACTCCTGCTTAAATCCCCCCTTTTTTCTTCGCTTATGCTTATTGTGCTAGGCTGTTATTTCTTGTGCACACAGTCACTAGTGCACACGGCAACTAACACACAAACACTATTGCGTGCTATTAAGATTTACATTGTATATCAATGACTTAACTTGGCATCTCTTGACTTCGGTGCCGAGAAACACGAAACGTTCCTCACTTTAACTTGAAGGAGAAGTAGATATGAAATCTGATGCCGTGGTAATCAAACACCTAAATCAGGCGCTAGCCAATGAACTCATCGCTATTAACCAATATTTTCTACACTCTCGAATCTATGAAGATTGGGGGCTAGCCAAATTAGCGAAAAAGGAATTCGAAGAGTCCATTGATGAAATGAAACATGCAGACATGCTGATTAAACGTATTTTATTCTTGGAAGGCCTTCCCAATCTTCAGAACCTCGGAAAATTGCTAATCGGTGAAAATACCAAAGAGATGCTGCAGTGTGACCTACAATTGGAAATGCTGGCCTGCCCCGATTTGAAAGAAGGTATTACCTATTGCGAATCCATCGCCGATTACGTAAGTCGAGACCTACTGAGTGAGATTTTAGATAGCGAAGAAGATCACGTTGATTGGCTGGAAACGCAATTGTCGTTGATAGAGCGTGTTGGAGTAGAAAATTACCAGCAATCAATGATTTAGGCCGCCCTCAAAACGTAAGCAGTTACTCTAGTCAATAGGGATATGTCGCGTGAAAGCCACGAGCTATCCCATTACTGAGCAAGCGTATGCTCGATACTATGGTGTCGCCAAGAAATACAATCTCTTGCGGACAACATCGGGGTTATGCTAGCCCTGGCTCTCTAAAACTTCTATTAGTCGCTCTATAACCACCCTAACCCTGGGTACTTGCTGCATGCTTTTGGCACAAACAATATAAAATTCAGCCGGGGGGATTGTTATACCAATATCAATCTCAACAAGTCCAGAATTGCCAAAATCGGGCAATTGAAAGCCTATGGGTTTACCCACTACCATGGCTCCTACCCCGCTAATAACCGCCGCTTTTTGCACCAAATAATCATCGGAGCTGAAGATTGGCTCGAAATTGTCGATCAGTTTTTCTAGTATCGGCCGCGGGGTAACGGTGAGATAGGGGCTACTCCAGCTCACCCATTCTAAATCCTGCCAAGTACAGGGCTGGTTAACTGTATCGGCATATGTTTTCGAGGCAACCACGATTGGCTGAGAGCTCGCTTGATACATGACCACCAACTCTGACTCACTGGGGTACTGGGTTCGAATGGCAACATCTGCGCCACCACGGGTCAAATCTATATGATCAATCGAGGAGCTTATCTCTAACCTAATATCGGGCTCTAAGGTCAGTAATCTAGCGGCAAAAGGCGCCAATTGCTCTACAGCGACCCCGGGGGACGCTGCAATTCTAACCACACCGGACACTGCTTTGCCGACACCTAGGGCTTGACGATTGAACTCCGCAGCCCATTTTGCCATTTGTTCCGCCGCAGGCAGTAACTTAATAGCAGCTTCGGTTGCCTTAGCTCCGTGTTTGCCTCGTTCAAATAACTGTTGTTTTAAGTTGTCTTCCAGCTGTTGAATATGACGACTAATCGTTGGCTGAGTAACACCCAAAGCTTTAGCCGCAGCGCTAAAACTTTGATGTTCCGCCACCGCAAGAAACAGCTGCGCATCTTCCCAGGACAACCTCTTATCATTCATATTTGTATGGACCTATGCAGTTTTGGCCAATATACATATTGATAAGAATAATTGATACTAACTTCAACCGAGTAAAAGCACTATTCACCGCGTAAAAGGAAACAACAATGAAACTTCAAACCTACCTACTGCTATTTCTATTGATACCCGTGCTAGCCGGCTGTAACGCCAGCAGCTTGAAAACCGAACCCGCAACCCTAGGGCAAAAAACAACACTGGCTGATATCGAAAACGTGATCAATTCCCCCGGCCCAATAGTATTTGAAAAACACCTGGCCGCTCGCTGGGCTATTAACCTCTCAGGGTTATTGAACCTAGATCACCCCAAGGCCATTGAAGCGGGCCTAACAAACCGAGAAGAGCCGATCGAAATCTATACCTATTCGATATCACACCCCAGCAAGGGCCTATATTTGATTGATTCCGGCATTTCAGAAGGCTTTGTCAATCCCAACGTGGAGGACGGTGTTCCGTTCTATATTGAAATGGCAATGGGTATGGACAAACTCGATATTAAAAAAACGACCCATGAACTATTGTTAGAGCGCAACAATGTCTATCGCAATTCGTCCCAAGTCGCCCACGAACAAAGCAAAACCACCATCGACGGCGTCTTTCTGACCCATATTCATCTCGACCACATACTCGGTTTATTAGATTTACCCGCGGATACAGCCATTTATACGGGACCCCAGGAGGCAGGTACTAGTAGTATCGAACACGTTTTTACCCAGTCAACGACTGATACAATTTTTAAGCGTTTTGGAACGTTACTCGAATGGAATTTTGACCATGGATCCATCATCGACGTTTTTGGTGATGCCTCTGTTTTTGCCATTCACGCGCCCGGACATACGTCGGGCTCCACAGCCTATCTTGTTAGAAGCACTACCGGCCCGCAGCTTATTTTGGGTGACGCCTCTCACACTAGCTGGGGCTGGAAAAATGGCGTAGAACCCGGCACGTTCTCCTACAACCAACAGCAAAGCGCGATCAGTCTTAGCAAACTTCTCGACATCAGCAAAATGCACCCTTCGATAAAAGTACATCCAGGCCACCAACGCTTATAGAGAAAACAAATGAACTTCAGTGCAGTGCTGTAGCAATACAGCACTTCGCCTATTGTAAAATAGAATTCAACACGCCGGTGCTGGAGCTATTTCTACGGCAGTAAGTCTATCGCGCCTCGGCAAACCTCCTCCGAAACCTGGCCAGCGAACGTTTGATATAGACAGTTGTATTATCGCTACTAACCCATATAGTTCTTCGATATTGCCTTTGATACACTGCCGACCATAATCGTAGCAGCTTTCATTTGCTCTTCAGATATTGTCGCATCCTTCCCCCCCATATCCATGTAAGCAATGGAAATCACAGTGTCATTCTTTACTATAGGAGATAGAAAGAACTCACCATTGACACCCGAAAGCCGCTTAATGTTTTCATCAACACATTCATATATTTCAGGGTTTATTTTTTGGGAAATGTAGAGAGGTTTTTTTGTATCGATTATTTCTGATACGGTCGACCCTCCAACTTCAAACTTAAAACTGAATCCTGAAAACAATTTTTGAGCTCCAGCACCTGAAACGTTTACCGCTTTCAGCTCTGACTTGTTTTTTACTTCGGCAATAACAACCCGATCAAAGGACGTGTAACCGTGCAGTGAATCCACCAAAATCGAATAGAAAACTCTTGTAGAGGCTTTCTTTTGCGCAAGAACTACGAATTTCTTAATCGCAGTATTTTGCCCGGCTATATCTAGCGGTCGCGCAAAACCTTTCCCGTTAGATTCGTCGCCATATTCACCAGAATGACGTTTTATTCCCCCCTCCTGAAAGGGGTTTGCTTTCTCTTGTAATATTGAGCCATAACGATTGAATTCGATTTGTGAGCTTTCGATACCCTTCTCGATAAAATGGATCGTTTCTTTGAGACTAAAACCAAAATCACGAACAAGGCTTCTTGACACTTCGATAAATGCCTTGGAGTTTTGGCCGCTGTAATAAGCACGTGTTAACTCAAAAGCCACCTTAATCGCGTTCCCTGTAACAGTCGCGGGGTTATTGATAAAGGCATCATTAATAAGAATGGAAAGCTCCCATTTTTCCACGATCTGTTCACTTAGTTCATCAAAATCAAAATCGCACAATGAAAGGCACGCCATCTCCGGCGTTAACCCCGACTCAGTGAGTTCATTGTATTCCTTTAGATTGATTATTGAGCTCGATAAAAAGGCCAACTCACCAACATTACACAACAAACCTGCAATATAGGCATCCTTGCTGTCGCTATTGGTCATTTTTTTTGTCAGGTTCTCGGCGTGAATAGCCGTTTCAAAAGAGCGATGAAGGCATTCAAATATCATTATTCTCTGGTCGTGATTACGTAACGGGATATGCTCAATGATTCCAATAGTTATACAGATAGATCGCAGACCGTCGTGACCAATACGAACGATGGCATCGTAGAGGCTATTTCGCTGGATATCAGCCTCACTTTTTGACGAGTTGGCGACCTTAATGATTTGCGCAGTTAGAGAGGCATCTTTAAGAATAATGGTTTCAATAGTCTTTAAATCGGAACCCTCATTTAATGCTGATACAACATTCGTTGCGACAGCACCCAATGACCTAAGCTCAGAATTCAATATCATGCTCAAAACATTGCTTTTTTTGTCTTCCGTCATTCGTTCAATTCCTCTATCCCTCAATCCCTTAGGTTTACATTCCAACTTATACAGTATTCAGAAAAAGATATGGAAGGTGGAGGCCTATCTACTGCCACATCAATTTTCGAAGCTTTATCAACACACTACTTAGAATCTGGTATTCAGGGGTGCTGGGCTCTATACCCCTGAAAAAAGGGTGAGAGTATAGCTTAAATACAAAACCTTAAGTACACAGTCCGCCTAAATGGGTGGATTTTACCGTCGACCTAGGTATCTGAAAGAGTTATAGCTATCGACAACCCAGTTCAGTGAGGGTACAAAGTCGGTTATTAGCTAAGGGGAATCACGGAGACTAGGACACTGTATCGAGATAAAGGTATGCCTACTTACGCCTTGATCGAAGCCGTAGCCCTCCGCTGAAGGGTAACACCAGCATTTATTCCAAACGAACGACACAAATTAGTATGGAGGGAAATACTTAGTATTGACCACATACGGCACCAAGACCGTCAACACCTGAGCAAACGGGTAAAGAGAGTCGAGCCGGCTCACTATTCGCTCTGCCGCATTGTTTGGCCCACCCAGGCAAATCTTGGCCCCAAGCGGTAATAGTTGATCACCCGCCATTTCGAACTCACAATTGAGGGTTGTCGTCATAGATAATTGTTAGGCTATTTAACAACACCGCTGTCATTTTTTAATCACACAACCAATAAGCTAGCCGCTTTTTCCGGCAATACCGTCGCCACTACCACGAAACGGCGACAGCAGATGGGCCAGATAGCGCTCTTCAAGAGGGTCTTCGCTGAGTCCATAA
>Ga0209292_1006822_pt1 | contig 11079 bp, 8 predicted proteins | sample GOMGulsemesocosm_2_FD_184634 | JGI IMG/M metagenome (GOLD analysis project Ga0209292, IMG submission 184634) | Methane-oxidizing microbial communities from mesocosms in the Gulf of Mexico - GOM9C Gulf of Mexico (SPAdes) (version 2) | ecosystem: Environmental > Aquatic > Marine > Cold seeps...
TTTTGTTAAATCTTTAATTCCTATTAAATGATCTACACTTAAATTATCCATTTGCATTATTTTGTTTGAATAAAACTACTTTATCTTCTCCTTCAACTTCCTTCCACTCGACAGATACTCTTTCATCTGTTAAAGTATCAACCACTTCACCAACATAATCTGCTTGAATTGGTAAATGCCTTGTAAACCTTCTATCTATCAAAGTTAATAACTCAACTTTATTAGGACGACCAAATGCTAAAAGCGCATCTAAACCCGCCCTAATTGTACGTCCTGAAAATAAAACATCATCCATAAGAACTACATTTTTATTTTCTATAATAAAATCTATGTTTGTAACAGAAGGTATTAACGGAATATCTCTTCTTCTAAAATCATCTCTATAAAATGTAATATCTAATTGACCACACTGTAAAGACTTACCTAAATCTTCTTCTAAAATTGACTTCAGTCTTTCTAACACATGTATTCCACGTGGCTGTAAACCAATTAATACCGTATTTTCAAAATTTTGATGATTTTCTTTTAATTGACTAGCTAACCTTTTTAAGGTTATTTCAAAATGCTTACTATTTAAAACAGTTCTTTTTTCCATTGTCATTGAAGTTAAGCAAAGATAATTCTTTTAATTAACAGACCCAACTTTTTTCTAAAAAAATGCTTTATCATTTATTCTCTTCATTTTTTTATTGAATTAAGTTCTAATTTTTCGGTAGTTTACCTTTTCAAATTTAGTTTAATAAAACAATCTTAACATTTATATTCCAATTACACGAACATACACTTTCTTTTCATTAGGCAACATTGATATTTATATTATTAAGTTTAAAGATGTAATCAGGTTTTTTATGCCCATTTTTTACTTATACTTTTTTATAGACAACTTTTTATCAATTATTTACTCATAGTTATCCTAATTATTCCATATATTTACATTGCCCGATTACACCAATTATACATTTTCTTTTCATAGGGTTAACGTTCTAAGGTGGTAATCGGGTATTTTCAATTCTTAAATCTATCTACTTAATCAGCCATTTTTTTGTCATTGACCCGTCATTAAAATACCACACTATTGTCATCTTACATTTTTTTATATTATTTTATCTATTTTATTAGGTTCAATTGATTTTTAATATGTACCTTTGTAATGCCCGATTACGCAAAAACATACATTTTCTTTTCATAGGGTTAACGTTGGTATTTATACCATTAAGTTTAAAGTCGTAATCGGGTTTTTTTATGCCCTAATTTTTACATCTCCACTCTTTTTTTGCATATAATCTATTAGACACGAGCTAAAAGTTGGGGAGTAAAATATAATTTTAAATATTTTAATTCTATTTCTTGCTTTTAATTCAATTTTAATACGTACCTTTGTTGTGCCCGATTACGCAAGAACACACATTTTCTTTTCATAGGGTTAACGTTGGTATTTATACCATTAAGTTTAAAGTCGTAATCGGGTTTTTTTATGCCCTAAATTTTACATTTCCACTCTTTTTCTGCACGTAACCTATAGGACACGAGCTAAAAGTTGGGGAGTAAAATATAATTTTAAATATTTTAATTCTATTTCTTGCTTTTAATTCAATTTTAATACATACCTTTGTTGTGCCCGATTACGCAAGAACACACATTTTCTTTTCATAGGGTTAACGTTGGTATTTATACCATTAAGTTTAAAGTCGTAATCGGGTTTTTTTATGCCCTAAATTTTCAGCCTATCACAAATATAAATAAACGTATCGTTGTTTATATTCTAACCAACCTTATTTTAAATAATAAAACTTATTCTTAAAATAACAAAATGCCCTAACAATAAAAATTGTTAGGGCATTTTATAATAAATTAAAGTATCAGTTACCCGAAAAACTTTTCCCCTTTAGACACCATTCTACGTAATAACACAGAAGGTCTGTAACGATCTTCTCCATATTCAAAATGGAATTGTTCCAACTGTTTTAATACTTTTTCTAAACCATATTCATCAGCCCACTTCAAAAGTCCTTTTGGATAGTTTACCCCTTTAGTCATTGCTAAATCAATATCCTCTTTAGATGCGATATTCAAAAATAAAGCATCAACAGCTTCATTAATCAACATCATTAAAATACGTTCCACAATTTGTGTACCTAACTCTAGATTCTCTATTGGCTCTGATTTAATCGCATTTTCCGAATAATCGAAATAACCTCTACCTGACTTACGACCATACCACCCTGCTTCAGAATGACGTTTCTGAGTAAATGACGGTTTATATCTTGGGTCATAATAGAATGCTGCAAAAACAGTTTCTGTTACAGTATAATTGATATCATTTCCAATGTAGTCCATTAGTGTGAATGGCCCCATTCTAAACCCTCCAATCTCAGTCATAGCCCAATCAATTGTAGCAAAATCAGCAATACCCTCTTCATAAATCTTTAGAGCTTCACCGTAAAATGGTCTCGCTACCCTATTCACAATAAACCCAGGAGTATCCTTAACCAATACGGTTACTTTCTTCCATGAATCAATAAGATCCCTAGAAGTAACTGCAGTTTCGTTTGAAGTTTGAACTGCAGGAATAATTTCAACCAACGGCATTAGCGGGGCTGGATTAAAGAAGTGTATTCCGATCACTCTATCTGCTTTTTCACAAGCTGCAGCAATAGATGCTATAGATAATGAAGATGTATTAGAAGCTAAAATGCAATCGGTGTTCACAATACTCTCAAGATTAGAGAAAACAGATTTTTTAATCTCTATATTTTCAACAATTGCTTCAATCACCATTCCACAATCAGAAAAATCTTCCATTTTTGTTGAATAAATAATATTTGCTTGCGTTTGATTAGATTTTTCTTCAGAAAATTTTCCTTTCTCTACTAATCTCGCCATTATTTTTGCCAATTTATTTTTAGCTAAATCTAATTGCTCTTGCTTAGTGTCACACAATACTACTTTGTGACCTGATTGAGCTGCTATCTGTGCAATTCCAGCTCCCATTGAACCAGCTCCTAAAACTCCTACTTGTATCATTCTTTTATAAGTTTTTTATTAAATCGTTGTTCTGTGTATAAACGTTTTGTTCTCGATACATTTTTATTTCAATTTCAAAAATTGAAATAAAATAACTCAAACTGACACTTGTTACTCTATCACCAGCTATAGTCCGAAATAGTAAGCTATTACTCCTCTATTCGATACCAATTCGATAGCTTTTCGTCTTTTATATAAGACATAGCGTCCTTTTATTCACTATTACTTTCCTTTAAATTCTGGTTTTCTTTTCTCTAAAAATGCAGCTACACCTTCATTGTAATCATGCGAACGTCCTGCAATAGTTTGTAAATCTCCTTCTACTTTTAATTGTTGCACTAAATTATTAGTTAACGATTTATTCAAAGCTCGTTTAGTTAACCCCAACCCCATAGTTGGCATTTTTGCTAATTTTTCTGCCAGCTTTAAAGTATCCGCAGCAAATGTTTCACTTGCAAAAACTTTATAAATCATTCCCATTTGTTCCGCTTCAGTTGCAGACACTTTATCTCCTAACATCATTAAAGCCGCAGCTTTTTGCATACCAATTAGGCGTGGTAAAAAGAAAGTTCCGGCAGAATCTGGAATTAAACCAATTTTAGAAAAGGCTTGAATAAAACTTGCTTTCTCGTCAGCGATACAAATATCACAAGCTAATGCAATATTAGCTCCAGCACCAGCTGCAACACCATTTACGGCAGAAATTATTGGTTTTTCAATTGCTCTTAATCTTTCAATAATTGGGTTATAATGATCCGTTACAATAGAACTTAATTCTGGTCCATTAGGATCAGTAACTTCTTGTAAATCTTGTCCTGCACAAAATGCTTTACCTTCCCCAGTAATATAAATCGCTCTAACTTCATCATTATTAGCACATTCATCTAATGTTTTGTGTAATAAAAACGCCATTTCTTGATTAAAACTATTAAATACATTTGGTCTATTTAATTTAATAATTCCTACTCCATTTTGTATATTAAATTGTATTGAATTCATTTTTTTATTTTTTGCTAATGTAACCCTTTTACAAATACTATGTGTAATTAAAACAAAAAAAGTCGTTTCCAAATTAATGAAAACGACTTAAAATTAATACATATTTATTATTTAGCTAAAGCTTCTTTTCCTAAACTAATGGCTTGTGATTTATTTAATCCCCCAACAGTTTTGTGTGCTATATTTTCATTGGCATCAATAAAAAATAAAGTTGGATAGGCAGTTAATCTATATTTAGAACTTAATCTTCTTCCCTCTTTATGTTTTTCCATATCCATTTTAAAATTAATAAAATTGGCATTGAAGAACTCACCTACTTCTTTATTTTTAAACGTAGTAGCAGCCATTATTTTACATGGCCCACACCAAGAAGCATAGGCGTCTAAAAATATTAATTTTTTTTCATACTTAGCTTTTTTCAATGCACTTTCCCAAGTTCCTTTAAAAAATTTAATTCCTTCTACAGAAATATCAGCTTCAAAAATTTCAGTAGCTTCAGTTTTTGTTATTTCCTTTTCTGTAACTGAAGTAAAGGCCAATCCAATCATTGCTACTACTAATAATCCTAAAAATATTTTTTTCATCTTTTATGTTTTTATTATTATTTTATATAAACTTTTTCTTAATTTTGATTATAGATATTTAATTAACAATATCCGTTCCAATCTATGTATAAAGATATACTATTTTTAGAAGGTGTGAAGCAATTTACCCGACAAAATGTGTTAAATTTTGTAAAAACATGGTATTCTAAAGATGACTATATCATTGTCAATACATCTGGTTCTACTGGTACTCCAAAACCAATAAGGATTCTTAAATCAAGAATGAAGGCGTCTGCAAAAGCAACAATTGATTTTTTTGATTTAAAACCAAATCAAAACATTTTAATGACTTTATCTGCAGACTACATTGCTGGTAAAATGTTAATTGTTAGGGCTATTGAGAATAACATGACACTTATTGTAGCTCCAATTTGTTCCAACCCACTACTAATTGCAATGAATCATAAAATTCATTTTTCTGCATTTGTACCCATGCAGGTACAAACCATTTTAGCCAACAGAACTAGTAAGAAAAACTATGAGTTAATAGATACTGTGATAATTGGTGGTGGCGAAATTAATCAAGGGTTAGAGAAAACCCTTATCACTTTAAAAAATTCAAATTTTGCTACATTTGGTATGACTGAAACGATAAGTCATATTGCATTACGAAATATTTCTGATGGTAACAAACATTATACTGCGCTTCCAAATGTGAATTTTAGAACAAATTCAAAAGACTGTTTATTAATAACCGCACCTCTAATCAATTCAACACCTGATTTAGAAACAACAGATGTAGTTGAGTTATTAAATTCAAAGCAATTTATTTGGAAAGGAAGATCAAATTTTATAATTAATTCTGGTGGTATAAAAATTCATCCTGAAGTACTTGAAAAAAAAATTGAACATCTGTTACCAAAAAACAGGTACTACTTTTCTAGCATAAAAGATAACCTACTTGGTGAGAAATTAATTTTGAAAATTGAAAGTGATTCACCAATTAATATTCAAGAATTAAAAACTAAATTAAAATTGTTACTCGTTAAATTTGAACACCCAAAATCTATTATAGTTGTTAATAATTTTGAAGAAACCAAAACAGGAAAAGTAATACGAAACTAATGTATATTACTTTCATTTCATTTATGCCTAAATGCAAAAAAAATTCCTTCAAGAACTAAATCTTAAAGGAATTTTTTCAATTCTTAAATAATAATATATTTACTCTTCAGTAATTTCTACTCCTGGGTATTTACTTTTATTGAATACAAATTTAGCATCTGGAATAGTTGTATTTTTAATTAGTTTGGATAAGGTATATTTCATGTGAACTCCGTCTTTACCTTTGATATGCGCGTATACAACTTCATTTTTTGCTTTATCAATTCTAATTACAATTGTATGGTATTTACTATTCTTCTTATCTTTTGGAAATAATAAAATTTCATGTACTTGTTTACCTGCAAAGGTTAATTCTTTAGAATACTTATAAGTAAACCCTTTTTCCCAAATTGTTAACAACTCAGAAGGCTGCACCATGTCTGATTCCATATCATCAACATCTGACACATAACACTCATTGTCATCTTTAATATAAGTTGAAACAGTTTTCCCATCACAATAAATTTCTTGATCTGGTAAGGTTAAAAAATATTTATCACCTTTCATAAGTGCTTTACCTTTTTGCTTAATTGGACTTCCTTCAGGAGATGTAATTGTCATTGAGAAATCAACTGAAATTGTTTTATAAGTCTTTGTTAATTGACTTACCTTATCTAAAATTGATTTAGCTTTAGTATCCACCTGAGCAGTTGCTCCAAATGCTGTTAATCCTAAAAATAATATTCCTAATACTGTTTTCATAACTCTAATTTTTAATTTGATGTAATTTGGTTATCTAATACTGTGCCAAATTTATTAATTTATTCGCTTTTCGTCAAAAGTTTTTAAAAAGTTTTCTAACGCCACTAGATCTGGAATTAAAACCTCCCTTGCTTTACTACCTCTTGACGGTCCAATAACACCTAGCATTTCCATTTGATCTACAATTCTACCCGCTCTATTGTATCCAATTTTCAATTTCCTTTGAAGTAAAGAGGCTGAACCCTGCTGATGTGTTACTAGAATTTGAGCTGCCTCTTCAAAAAGCGAGTCTCTTTCATCCATATCTTGAGTAGATAAATTACTTTCCTCACCTTCTGGCACGTATTCGGGTAATTCCAATGCAGATGGATACCCTCTTTGCTCACCAATAAATTCACAAATCGATTCTACCTCAGGCGTATCAACAAATGCACATTGCAAACGTGTTAATTCATTACCGAAAGAAATTAGCATATCACCACGACCAATTAATTGATCGGCTCCAGTAGAATCTAAAATTGTTTTAGAATCAATACCAGAAGACACTTTAAAGGCAACCCTAGCCGGGAAATTGGCTTTAATCATTCCTGTAATCACATTAACAGATGGACGTTGAGTAGCAACAATTAAGTGGATTCCAATAGCTCTTGCTAATTGTGCCAATCTTGCTATAGGATGTTCTATTTCTTTTCCGGCTGTCATAATTAAATCGGCAAACTCATCAATAACAACAACTATATAAGGCAAATACTTATGACCATTCTCTGGGTTTAATTTACGAGAAATAAATTTAGCGTTATACTCTTTTAAATTACGAACTTGTGCATTTTTCAACAATTCATAACGTTGATCCATTTCAATACATAATGAATTCATTGTATTTACAACCTTGTTAGTATCGGTAATAATAGCTTCATCTGTATCAGGTAACTTAGCTAAAAAATGACGCTCAATTTTATTATATAATGTTAATTCCACCTTTTTTGGATCGACCATTACAAATTTTACTTGTGATGGATGTTTTTTATATAAAATGGATACTAAAATTGCATTTAACCCAACCGATTTACCTTGTCCAGTTGCTCCAGCCATAAGTAAGTGAGGTGCCTTTGCTAGATCAAAAATATAGGTTTCATTTGAAATAGTTTTACCTAAAACTACGGGCAATTCCATATCTGAATTTTGAAACTTTTCAGACGCAATAACAGTCCTCATAGCTACCATGTCTGGTTTCGCATTTGGTACTTCAATACCAATTGTTCCCTTCCCTGGAATTGGTGCAATTATTCTAATACCGTGAGCAGCTAAACTTAAAGCAATATCATCCGAAAGGTTTTTAATTTTTGAAATACGAATTCCTGGTGCAGGAACTATTTCATACAGTGTTACTGTTGGTCCGACTGTTGCTTTAATCTTAGCAATTTCAATTTTATAATGTCCTAAAACTTCAACAATTCTATTCTTATTCTGTTCTAATTCTCCTTTATCAATGCTTAAAGTATGTCCTCCATAATCGTTTAACAACTCAATACCCGGCAATTGATATGATGATAAATCTAACTTTGGATCATATTCACCAAATTCTTTTACTCTATCATCTAAATCAGACTCATCAAGAATAACTTCTTCTTTTACTTCAATTTTCAGTTCCGCTTCTTCTTGTTCTATTATAGCTTCTTCAAATGGAGTTTCAATTTCCAATTCTGAAGTTGATTCAGCTAAATCTTCTTCATTTTTTATTTCAATTTGTAATGACGATTTTGATTCTTCATCCTTAAAATGTTTTAATTCTTTTGAATAATCAACCGTTTCACTAATTAGTTCAGGCTTAATATCCTCATCCTTAATGGTATTTATTGCAACAAAATCTTCAATTGGTTCTACTTTGGCTCCATTACCTTTTTCATCCTCTTTGTCCTCATTCAAAAAAGACAGTATTTTATTGAAATCTGGATTAAACAATACAACTACAGCGATAAAAACAAGAACCATTAAAAATAAAAAAGCGCCAATAGAACCAACTGTTGTTTTTAACCAGCCATTAAATTGGAATCCAAATTCTCCACCATAAGGAAAAGAGCTATTTGTTGTAAAAAACCCTAAAACTAAAGAAATAACAATTAAAGAAACTGTAGAGATTGCTAACATTCTTTTTAAAGGTAAAACTCTAATTCTTGTTAATAAATATATACCAAAAACTAAAAAGACAAAAGGAAAAAAGAATGATGCAATCCCGAACCATTCATAAATAAAAGTGTGTGACGTCCAAGCTCCTAATTTACCAAGTGCATTTTCAATTTCCACTTCTTTACCTGAAAATATAAATTCAAAGAAACCTGTATTCATGATCTTATCTTGATCTGGTTTCCATGAAAAAAAATAAGATAAGAAAGATAATACTTGATACACCGAGATCAAGCCTAAAACAGAACCAATACTTAGTCTTAATCGATTATTGCCAACATTAAACAAATCAATAATTGGCTTTAAAAAATTAATTTTACGCGTTGATTTAGTTTTTGTTTTTTTAGTTGCTTTTGTACTTGACTTTTTAGCCATAATATTGTTTTTGTGCTTAATCTTCAAAAATAAATGATTATTAGATTAATATTTAGGTATAATTAATAATCTATTAACAGATATATGTTTGTTATTCAAATGTTATTATTTTTGTAAAGAACTAAATTAATCAATCATGAATCACATTCCTTTAGCCGAACGTATGCGTCCAAAATCACTAGATGGTTACATTGGTCAGACTCACATTTTAGGTAAAAACAGTGGGTTGCGTAGAGCTATAGAAAGTGGTAATGTACCTTCAATGATTTTTTGGGGACCACCAGGTATTGGTAAAACCACTTTAGCACAAATAATTGCAAATACCGTTGACAGACCTTTTCATTCATTGAGTGCCATTAATTCTGGAGTTAAGGATATTAGGGAAATAATACAGAAGGTCAAAAATCAAGGCCTATTCGGAAATCAAAATGCCATTTTATTTATAGACGAAATTCATAGATTTTCTAAATCGCAACAAGATAGTTTGCTTGGTGCCGTAGAACAGGGTACGTTGACATTAATTGGTGCTACTACAGAAAACCCTTCTTTTGAAGTTATTTCAGCTTTATTATCAAGAAGTCAAGTTTACACATTACAACACCATACAAAAGCTGAATTAACACAACTATTAGAAAGAGCCATTTTAGAAGACACCGAACTATCCAAAAAAACAATCGAATTAAAGGAAACTGAAGCTTTGATAAAGGTTTCTGGTGGTGATGCTAGAAAATTATTAAATGCTTTGGAGATTGTTATTGAACAAATTGGAGACGAATCAGTAACCATTACAAATGAAATTGTAATGCAAATTATTCAAGAAAACCTACCCATTTATGATAAAAATGGAGAACAACACTATGATATAATTTCGGCTTTCATTAAATCTATCAGAGGTAGTGATCCAAATGCTGCAATTTATTGGTTAGCGAGAATGATTGAAGGTGGAGAAGATCCAAAATTCATAGCACGTAGGTTACTAATTTTGTCATCTGAAGATATAGGATTAGCTAATCCAAACGCTTTAATAATGGCCAATAATTGTTTTAATGCGGTAAGTATTATTGGTTTTCCAGAAAGCAGATTAATTCTTTCACAATGTGTTATCTATTTAGCAACTTCTCCTAAAGGGAATGGCGCATACATGGCAATTAATAAGGCTCAAGAATTAGTAAAAGAAACGGGCGGTTTATCAATTCCGTTAGCGTTAAGAAACGCACCTACTAAACTAATGAAAGAAATGGGATACGGTAAAGGGTATAAATACTCTCACAACGGAGATAACAATTTTGAAGCTCAAGAATTTATGCCTAAAGAAATTTCTGGTACGACATTTTATAACGCAGGGAGTTCAGCTAGAGAACAAGCTATTGAAACTACAATAAAAAACCTTTGGGGAGATAAATATTAAAAAAAGGTAATCATTGACTATTCGGTTCCCCCCATTTAGGCTATTGAATTATAAATCGATCATTCTTTATTAACTTTGCTACAAACTTTGACGTATGAAAAAAATAATACTTCCATTTTTAATCATTTTACTTTCACCTACTACATTTGCGCAGAAAGGAGATAATATATTTGGTCTTCAGATTAAGCCTATAATTCCCAATAAATTTATAGGTGAGTATGAAAGAAACTTTGATAGTCTTCCTATCTTTCATTCTCAATCTAAACAAAAGTTGGGGTATTCTTTTGGTATGGTGATGCGACATTATTTTTCTGACAAAATAGCTTTAGAAACTGGAATAAACTTCACTAAGCGTAGATATAGTCTACACTATGAAGTTAATGAAGTTGGTCTTCAGGAAACGCAAGACTTGAGTGTCGGTTATATAAACTATCAAATTCCAGTATCTGCATTGATTTTCATAAAACTGTCTGACAAACTATACATGAATGCATCTGGAGGAGTTAATTTAGGGTTCTACCCTTCCGCAGTATCTACCTCAGGTGTTATTGATATTGAAAATTCGTTTCAATTTAGAGGGCTTAGAACTGAATGGATTCAATTTGGTGCAAATGCAAACTTTGGGTTTGAGTATAGAACAAAAAAGGATGGTGCCTTTTACCTTGGAGCGACTTACAA
>Ga0209292_1006825_pt1 | contig 11076 bp, 10 predicted proteins | sample GOMGulsemesocosm_2_FD_184634 | JGI IMG/M metagenome (GOLD analysis project Ga0209292, IMG submission 184634) | Methane-oxidizing microbial communities from mesocosms in the Gulf of Mexico - GOM9C Gulf of Mexico (SPAdes) (version 2) | ecosystem: Environmental > Aquatic > Marine > Cold seeps...
TATCAGCTGTATTATCTTCTTGTGTTAATTCATATTCGAATTTACCAACAGCTGTTAAAGCTTCATTAATTTCATGCTTGCCTTGACCATTTAAACGAACACGAGATTTATCTGCAAAATCGCTGTCAGTAAGCGCGCCACGTGCTTCAATACGGCCGCCAAAAGAAAAGTCGTCAGTATTGATATTCTCTGCAAGAGTAGGCATAGATACGATTGCAGCCAATGTAAGAGATAGTGCTTTATTTATGTTGTTCATGAACAATTCCATTAAGTGAAGTGGATAGCTAAATAATTTAAAACGCAGATTAAACCAATTTTTACAACATAGGTTCTTATAAATATTAATAAAATATATAAAGGCAGTATATTATATTTACTTTAATTTACCTTGAATACTTACAAACCTTAGTTAATGGTAATAAGTTCGCCCTAACTGCTTAGCTATAATGCCTGTTAACTTTCCGCGGCTAAATTTAAACTGCACATCAAATTCGCCACCCACAGACGCATTCAAAATATAGTGATTACGTCCAATCCGTTTCGACGACTTCTCTTTGTTGATCATTGCTATCACTTCTGAATATTTCATTTCAATACCACTAATCAATAACCCGCCGCCACTAAGACGAAAGAAGTCCTCAGCTTTGGCATAAGATAATGATGAAAATGACAGTAACGTGATTAGCAATAACCCTAGATATTTTGATTGCATAAACTCATCCTTAAGTTAGCTATGCTAAATCGATAGATTAACATGTCAAATAACTGGAGATTAATAAGTATTTCATATGAGCAGTATGTTTTGGACTCATTATGAATAGGTTAACTTGGAAGAATAAATAGGCTTTAATACATGAAAAAATAATGGAGAAGATAATGGGACTTGGTCTATTGAACATCCATTTCAATAGACTCTCTAAAATAATCAATAATCAATAATCAATAATCAATAATCATATCTTAGCTATGTTTTATTTTTTTCAATTTTCCGCAGCTATTACAATTATAAACACTGCTATAAAACCATTTTTGAAACCAGGTGCGATTTATTTTTATCATCTTTCCCGTTTTACAACATCTCATACATGACCTCATACCATTTAAGTGTAGACACCGCCTTTAATGCGGTAATGACATCAATATACCAAATAGCATTGAACACATTTTTTCGTAAGCTTACGTGATGTATGTCTCAATGTTACATTTTCTTGTAAATTGATGATGCATCTTACCGCCTGCAGATTTAGAGTAATATATCGAATTTGAAAAATAATTCTTAAACGATATATTTTTTAAATGAAGTGATAAGTCATTGTATTTGAAAGCACAACAAATCAAGGTTTTATGAAGTATAATTATTTTAACTCGGACGTGAAAAAGTTAACCAGAGCTGATTAACTTCTATAATGAAAAGTAGACGGTATTAAGTTCAACGATTAAAAAGTCACTATCTACTAATTTAATGCTTTAACACTATCACGCTCCACTAAGGTTGGTTCTAACTCTATGATCTGGTTGCTTTCCGTTTTCGAGTTAATTTGTTCAAGCAACATATCCACCGCTTTTTTCCCTAAACGGTGCTTAGGTTGGTGAATAGTGGTTAATGACGGGGTAATATATTTTGCCAATTTAATGTCATCGTAACCGATAATAGACAGGTCTTCCGGTACTGAGATACCCTTTTTACTGGCGCTGTTTATCACGCTCATCGCCATCATGTCGTTACAGACAAATAAGGCTGATGGTAATGGACCGTTGGCGTACATCTCAGCAAAGGCTTTTTCGCCACCTTCACACTCAAAGTTACCCGCTGTTACCCAGTTAGGGTTAATGTCTAACCCCGCTTCTTCCATAGCTTGCTTAAAACCAGCAAAACGTTGTTGCGCCGTCAGCTTATCTAAGATACCAGTAATGCAGCCGATCTCAGTATGACCTTTGGCAATTAAGTACTGCGTGGCCATGTAACCACCGCGATGAGAGTTATCTTGGATCTTATCACATGAAAAATTAGTCGGCCCCCAATCCATTACTACTGTTGGTACCGGTTTGTGACGTTCAAATAAATTAAAACCTTGGCTTTCAACCTCACTGCACATCAGCATTAAACCATCAACACGCTTCTGTAGTAGCGTATCGAGGTTGGCATGCATGCGTGCCACATCACCTTCGGTATTACATAGAATAAGATTATAACCGTGTTCATAACAACGACGTTCAACACCTTTTAATACTTCACCAAAAAACGGGTTGGTTGAGGTCGTTACTAACATGCCGAATGTTTTGGTACTCTGGACTTTAAGGCTACGTGCTAATGCCGACGGTGCATAACGCAACTCTTCAACAGCCGCTTGTACGCGCGCAGACACATCTTCACTAACATAGCGTGTATTATTTAATACATGACTCACCGTTGACGTTGATACGCCCGCATGTCTTGCTACGTCTTTAATTGTTGCCATTAGCAGATCTTGTCCATCATCGTTTATGTGAAATAAGGTAGTGATTATATAATAGCTATCCACTACCTGCTGTTCGCGTTAACCTTGCAACGCTAAGAATTCATCAACTTCCGCTTTAGTAGGAATCGATGTTTGCGCGCCAACACGGGTAACAGAAATTGCCGCTGCAGCATGAGCAAACACAATAGCATCATCTAACGCTAGTCCCGCTTGTAACCCAGCTAACAGACCACCATTAAAGGTATCACCTGCCGCCGTAGTATCAACCGCATCAACACGGAAACCTTTTACTTGCTTACCAGTACCAGCCTTACTTATCCATACACCTTGGCTACCTAACGTGATCATCACCTCGCTAATGCCTTTATCATGTAATACATTAGCAGCTACTTGCGCTGACTCCATATCGGTGACTTTAATGCCCGTTAATAACTCAGCTTCGGTTTCATTTGGGGTGATCAAATCAACAACAGCTAACAGCTCATCATTTAATGGCTGTGCAGGCGCCGGATTTAATACAACACGCGTACCCGCTTGATGTGCTATTTTAGCTGCTTGCGTGATAGTTGCAATCGGCGTTTCTAATTGCATCAACAGTGTATCAGCTTGCTCAATTAACGCATTATGTGGCGCTAAGCGTTCTGGGGTTAAACGAGCATTGGCTTCTGCTGAAATACAAATGCTATTTTCACCGGTTGCCGCAACTTGGATCATGGCGATACCTGTTGGGGTATCTTGTTCTACCATCACAGCTTGAGTATTAATTCCATCACGGCCGAATTCGGTGATCATATTAGCACCAAAACTATCATCACCAACACAAGCAATGAAAGCAATATCAGCGCCTAAACGTGCAGCGGCTACCGCCTGATTAGCCCCTTTACCACCAGGGATAACAGCATAACTATGCCCCAATAAGGTTTCGCCTGGACGCGGGAAAGAAGCCACTTGTAAAACATGATCAGCGTTAACGCTACCTAACACAACTAATTTATTCATAAAGAAGCCTTAATACTTTGTAACTGGAGAGAATAAAACATGACTTAATGACACTGCATATTAACGAATGCAATTAAGTCAGGTTTTAATCAGGAATAGAATGACGAATAAAAATAAAGAGTAGAGCAAGGGAATAACGCTTAACGCGCCCCCCCCACTCTCTTTACTCGAGAAGCATGATTACTTAGTGATCACTTTTAGTGGTACAGCGATACTTTTCTCTACAGACTGACCTTTAAGTACTTTGTCAGCAGCTTCAACACCAAGAGCACCAATTAACGCTGGTTGTTGTGCAATAGTTGCGCCTAAGATACCGCGATTAACTGCTGCGATACCGTCTTTAGTACCATCAAAACCAACGATTAATACGTCTTTACCTGATGCTTGTACAGCACGTAACGCACCTAATGCCATTTCATCATTTTGTGCAAATACAGCTTGTACATTCGGGTTAGCAGCAAGCATGTTTTCCATTACGTTAAGACCTTTAGTACGGTCAAAATCAGCTGGTTGACTACCTAGCAAATTCATTTTATTTTTATCAACCGCTTGCATAAAGCCTTGACCACGTTCACGTGCCGCAGATGTACCCGCGATACCTTCTAATTGGATAACTTTTGCATTAGCGCCAATAGTGTCATTAATATATTGACCAGCCATTTCGCCACCAGCAACATTATCAGAAGCAATGTGGCTAACTACTTTACCGCGACTTGCACCACGGTCTAATGTTAATACAGGAATACCTGAACGGTTAGCCATACGGATAGCGTTCGATACTGCATCTGAATCAGTTGGGTTGATTAGAATTGCTTTTACGCCGCGGACAGTAAGATCTTCAACGTTCGATAACTCTTTACTTGGATCGTTCTGTGAATCCAGCACAATTAACTCATAACCTAAGGTTTTTGCTTTCGCTTCCGCACCTTCTTTCATTGTTACAAAGAAAGGGTTGTTTAGCGTCGATACCACCATTGCAATCGTATCTTGCGCCATTACTGTTGCACTGAACGATGCTGAAACTACAGCTGCAGAGATCAAGGTTGCTAATTTTTTCATTACATATACCTTCTTTTACGTTAATTCTGCTGCCTCAGATAGGGTATTGAGGTTCACAGATTTTTGATTACGACTAGTTTGTCGCTAGTTTTATTGTTGTTATTCTTCTATTTATTTCTTTTTCGTTTCAACTAATACTGCAAGCAAGATCACCACAGCTTTAGCAATCATTTGGAAGTATGAAGATACATCCAATAGATTTAATGCGTTATTCAGGAAGCCAATAATTAATGCACCAATCAGCGTGCCCATAATGCGACCTTTACCACCAGCAAGACTGGTACCGCCGACTACTACAGCTGCAATCGCATCTAACTCATAACCCATGCCCGCCGTTGGTTGCGCAGATGATAGACGTGACGTCACAATCAGACCAGCTAGTGCAGCCAGTACACCACAGATTGCATAAACACCAATCTTCACTTTATCTACGTTAATACCAGATAAACGTGTCGCCGCTTCATTACCACCAAGGGCATAAACATAACGACCAAAGCGCGTATGATTAAGTAAGTACCATACCGAAGCAAAGACAATAACCATTAACCAGATTGGCACTGGCACACCTAATAAATAACCAGTACCGATCCATGAGAAGCTATCAGCAACATCAGTAAAACCAGTTGAGATTGGACGACCGTCGGTATAAACCATGGTCACACCACGTAACAATGTCATAGTCACCAGCGTCGCGATAAAGGCTTGTACCTTACCTTTGGCAATAATGATACCGCTCATTGCACCTAATGCTGCACCCGCAAATAATGCCACAGGTACGGCAATCATCACTGACACTTCCATCGCAATTAAGGACGCGGCAAAGGCACCACATAGGGCTAACACCGAGCCAACACCTAAATCGATACCGCCAGTTAAGATCACTAAGGTCATGCCCACTGCAATGATCGCGCTTACCGATGTTTGACGTAATATGTTTAAAATATTGCCCATAGTGAAAAAGTGAGGATTTAAGAAAGACACCACCACAATCAGCAAAATTAAGGCAATTAATGATTTTTGTTCAAACAACCATTCTTTAGTGAAGAATTTTTGGGTTAGAGTTTTCGTCATAACATCACCGTTCAAATTGTTATTGGAGTTTTTATTAACTGTTTGGTTCTGGCTCATAGCCCTGCCTCATTGATTTTTTTGCCAACAGCACACGCCATTAGTTTTTCTTGGTTAGCATGTTCAGCCATAAACTCACCGCTGATACGGCCTTCGTGCATCACTAAAATGCGGTCACTCATACCTAATACTTCAGGCATTTCTGACGACACTAGGATGATACTCATGCCTTCTGCTTTAAATTGATTGATTAACTGGTAGATCTCTTTTTTAGCACCAACATCAACACCGCGTGTAGGTTCATCTAAAATAAGCACTTTAGGGCGGGTCATTAAACCTTTAGCAATCGCTACTTTCTGCTGATTACCACCAGATAAGTTACCAATAATTTGATCGCGACTTGGCGTTTTAATATTAAACTGACGCATAAAGTCTTCTACTGCGGTCGCTTCTTTAGCGTGATCTAATTGCAGGCCTTTAGAAAGTGAGTCCAATGCGCACAATGACATATTTTCTTTCACTGATAAGCCTAGAACAAGGCCATCGCCTTTACGGTCTTCAGAAATATAAGCAATGCCGTTCGCCAGACCATCACGCGGAGTTATCGGGCTTACCACTTTCCCCTCTAACATCACATCGCCATTTATACGTGGCAATGCACCATAAATCGCTTTCATTAACTCGGTGCGACCTGCGCCCATTAAACCTGAAACACCTAATATCTCACCATGGTCTAGTGTAAAGCTGACATCATGTACACCCGGGGCGGTAATGTTGGCAACTTCCAAACACCGCGTACCGTGTTCAGCATCGATACGTGGATAAATTTCATCAAGACGACGGCCTACCATTTTCTCAATCAGACCATCTTCATCAATAGCACTAACCGCAATTTCATCAATAAACTTACCATCGCGCAGTACGGTAATATCATCGCAGATCTCAAAGATCTCTTTTAAACGGTGCGAGATATAAACGATACCGCAACCGTCATTACGCAGTTCGTTAATCACGTTAAATAATGATTCTGTTTCACTGTCAGTCAATGCATCCGTTGGTTCATCCATCACAATGACTTGTGATTTAAATGACAGCGCTTTGGCAATTTCAACCATTTGCTGCTCACCTAAACTAAGCTCGCCCAGCAACTGACGTGAACTGTGTTTTACATTTAAGCGTTGTAGCAATACATCTGCATCACGATACATTTGAGTCCATTTAATACCGCCAAACGCATTGGTTTGTTCACGGCCTAAATAGATATTTTCAGCAATCGTTAACTCAGGGATCAAGTTTAATTCTTGATGAATAATGCTAATGCCCATTTCTTGAGAATGACGCGGACCTTCAAAGTTAATATCGCTACCTTGATAGTTAATATTACCTTTATCCATGTGATAGATACCCGTAAGTACCTTCATCAGCGTCGACTTACCGGCACCATTTTCGCCCAGTAATGCCATTACTTTACCTGGGTATACATTCAAACAAGCATTATCCAGTGCTTTAACACCTGGAAATGATTTTTCGATACCACTGAGTTTTAAAATTGCTTGCGTCATGTCAGTTCCTACTTTATTCCGCATAAATAGCTGCTATTACGTGTCGTACAATCAATAATGAATTTGATTAAAACACCACGCCAGATTGGAATATCACGTTGGCATAAGGTGTACATTCACCCGTACGCACAACGGCCTTGCTCTGTTGCGTTCTTTGTTTAAACGCTTCATGGCTAATATAAGTGATTACAATTGTTTTATTGGTTAGCTGTTCTTCATTGCTGATCACATCAAGTAAGGCGGTATGTAGCTCTGGGCTAACCGTTGCAAACTCTTCAGCCAATACGATGCCTTCAATTTGCATCTCGCCAAGAATAGCTTTAACCGTGGCGATAAATGTCGGTACACCAGGAATGAGTGCAAGGTCGATACGCTGCGTTGACGTTGGAACCGGTAAACCAGCATCACAAATGGTGATCTCATTGGTATGGCCAAGCGTTGCAACTAAATAAGATAAGTCTGCGTTGATAAGTGCATTTTTCTTCATGGGTCACGCCTTACAAGGTAAAAATAGCTAAATCTGAGTCTTCAATATAATTCATGTTAACGCCATCGAAACGTTTGCGCAAACGTTTCGATGGCTTGAATATAGCCAAAAATAAGGATAATTCTAGTACTGAAGTATAAAAATGCGAGTTAGATCTAAGAACGAGCGATATTTCTTTCATTTGAAATAGAGAGGTTATTGTTACGAAGAAAAATGCTTATGTCGAAAGTAATAGAGCTAATTTAATTAAGAATAAAATAAAATAGCATTAACAAAGAGTACGCTCTACGCTGACAAGAAATGATTAAATTTTAACCACAAACATTCGCATTTATAAATCACAACAAATAATATTTCACTTAGTATTTTATATAATCACAGATTTTAATATCGCATTTACGACAGACTTCATGTTTTTATTCTTACTTTTACTGTAATTTAATCACTAAAATTATTAATATCTATTAGAGTTAAAACATGAAAGATCGTTACCAAGTAGCAATTTCTGCAGGTCTACTTGCTGCACTGTGGTGCGGTATAGCCGATACGTTTCATCTGGTTACCTGGATTGGTTTCTTAAGTTGCAGCACTTATTTTGCGCAACCGAAAGTTGGATTTCAGGGTGTATTAATGACTTGGTTTACTACGCTATCTGGGGTGTTTTGGGCTTGGTTAGCTATCACGGGCAGTAGTTTTGTCGATACACCGTTGCTCGGTTACTTACTTACAGGCATTGTGACCAGCGCTATGTGTTTGCAAGCCAGCTATGCCAAACTGGCGTTTATCCCCGGTGCCTTTATCGGTTGCTGTATTACCTTTGCCATGGCTGGTGATGTAATGCCTATTATACTGCCGTTGCTGCTTGGCGCTCTGTTAGGTTACTCTATGACACAGTTAACAGCCTGGTTTGTTAGTTTTAAAACCACCCCGCAACACGCCTGAGCTACCTTCCAGCAAGCCGTTTACTCAATCCACAAAACTGAAAAAAGAGCTAGATGATCCCTAGCTCTTTAGCATTACGAGTGCCAAACCTAAAATTTATAAATTGCCGCAAAATAATGGGAATAACCGGTAGACTCTAAGCCAAGATCACCAGCGCCATCTTTGACAGTATATACGTCATTATAAATTTTCATCCCATAACCCAGTGAATAACGATCTGAGTGCCAGTAAATTCCGTTAAACATCACTCCACCATGTGCCGTCGTTGGCACAAATACAGCATCATTGGCATCGGCACCAAACTGATAATCAACATAACCCTGATAAGCAATAAAACTGTTATTATCGAAAGTCACAAACGGTTTGAACCAGTTCATGGAAAACTGATAACCATTCCAGTCTTTGATATTCAGATCATACAAGCCATACAGGTTCATTCCCACCTTGCCAAACCAAGGCACCATGACATCACTACCGACACCCCAGAATGAATTATTAATATCGCCATCGATAACTACATCAGGCTGTCCCTGCACATCGTTGAAACGGCTACCTGTAATTCCTCCGCCTCCCCAATTAAACAACGTCGCGATATAGACTTCCTGCACAGGACCAAAAGACAGATCTTTCCCAGTCATCGCATCTAGGGAAAAACGCGGCGACAGTTTCATAAATATCTTACTCGCCCCATCGGTTTTATCCGAGTCGCTGGAGTCTGTATTAGCTAAATTGAATACGTCAACATAACCATACAAATCGACAATCCCTGAACGACCGCCAAACTCTAACTCGAGATAATCATGATCCAAGTTATCTGCAATGCTGGGTTTTTCATTAATTGAATACATAATATTAAACTGCATCCATTTGTAGTCATTCTTATGCAAACCATCGCTATAATCTGCCGCTATTACCGTATTTGATAAAGTGGCTAACGCAGCACTCGAAAGTAACAATTTATAAATAGGATTCATCAATCAACCTCACAACCATTATGTATAGACGTTATCAATAAATGCAGTACTGCTAAACCTGATTTTATTGAGCTAAATGCAATAAACACATAATTATAGAGCAAGAGATGTAAATGGCTCTAGAGAGGATAAAATCCAATACGGCAGAGAGAAGCTTACTGTTAGATAACAGTGGAATAGGAGAATATAGAATTGATAATAAGATTCGATAGAGAAATTAATGACAGAGTCGTACTAGAGAAGAAATAATTTAAGGGAATTTGGAGCCACGTTAAACGTGACTCCACAAACTTATTCTAAGATTAGGTTCTTAGAATTTGTAAGATGCAGCTAAGTAATGTGCAAAACCACTACCTACACTTGATTTGATTGTGTAAATATCATTGTATGCTTTCAGGCCATAACCTACAGAGTAACGCTCTGAGTGCCAGTAGATACCATTAAACATAGCACCACCGCTACTTTCATTAGTAGCACTTGATTCAGCACCAAACTGGTAATCAATATAACCTTGGTAAGAAATGAAGCTACCGTTGTCAAAATTAATCACAGGTTTGAACCAGTTCATAGAAAATTGGTAACCGTTCCAGTCCTTAGCGTTACCGTCGTATAGACCATAAACATTCATGCCTACTTTACCTAACCAAGGCACCATTACATCAGAACCTAGACCAACGAAAGAGTTATTTACATCAGCACCAATCTCACCGCCGCCCCAGTTAAATAACGTTGCTACATATAACTCTTGAACTGGACCGAAAGATAAATCTTTACCAGTCATGCCATCAAGTGAAAAACGTGGTGCAAGCTTCATGTACATTTTACTTGCTGAACCAGGATTTTTATCTGAATTACTTGACGTTTTAGTTGCTAGGTTAAATACGTCAACATAGCCATATAGATCAACAACCCCTGAACGGCCGCCAAATTCCATTTCTAAATAATCATGCTTCAGACTGTCTGAACCACTTGGCTTTTCGCCAACTGCATACATTATGTTGAACTGTGACCATTGGTAGTCATTCTTGTGGATATCATCAGAATAATCAGCCGCGAATGCGTTGCAAGAGATAGCAGCAAGCGTTGTTGCAGCTAAAGCTGCATTTTTAATGTTTTTCATCATTACTTCCATTTTATGGTGCACAACTCTGTATGAGTCAGCGCTATTTTTATGTCGCGAGTGTATCGCGATTAAAAAAAAGTTCAATAAACATAGTTATAAATTAGAGTAAAATGTCAAAAAATGTGACAAAACACAAACTTCTAAGCCTGAATGGCATTGCAACACTTTCACTCAAAAGATTAGCGTTTACTAGTTGTTCATATTGAAATTAAAATTAAATGAAGAGTTTGTAATTTTAAGTTAATAACTTGCTATAAATCGCATACTTAGGGTAACTTACTCGCTATAGTTATCTATTTTTAAGGTTCCATAATGAATTATAAAAACTTTGCATTAAGCATTCTTTCTATCGCCATTGCAACGGGCTGCTCAACTCAAGCGACAAATCAACAATCCGTTGATC
>Ga0209292_1006828_pt1 | contig 11071 bp, 5 predicted proteins | sample GOMGulsemesocosm_2_FD_184634 | JGI IMG/M metagenome (GOLD analysis project Ga0209292, IMG submission 184634) | Methane-oxidizing microbial communities from mesocosms in the Gulf of Mexico - GOM9C Gulf of Mexico (SPAdes) (version 2) | ecosystem: Environmental > Aquatic > Marine > Cold seeps...
AATGTAGGGGCTTTTTTTAAGCTCGTATTTTATTAAAAACTGGCTTGAACACTAATACTTAAGTGTCTTGGTGCGCCAATTTCAGCCTGTCCAGACTCGGTGCGAGCGCCAGGTACTGAGATTAAGTTTTCAACGTATACTTCATCAAGTAAATTGTTCGCTTGAAGCCACACTCTATAATTACTCCACTCATAACCTATTTGGGCATTAACCAATACACGCGCATCATTTTTAGGCTCATTGTTAGGATCAAAATTTGGAATGATAGCGTATGGGTTGGTAAAAGGTACCGAAGAATCAGCGTAGTTAGCATTGGCATTAATATAAATACCACTGTCAAAGTTATAGCTGGTAGCTATATTTGCTGTCCATTCCGGTGCATCAGGAAATGGTCTGCCGGTTAATATAACGTCAGTACCTTGATTCTTAAATTCAAAATGTGTGAACTCAGTTTTAGCATAACCTACGCCACCAGTAACTGACCAGTTCTCTGTTGGATACCAAAAAACTTCTGTTTCAAAGCCTTTTACTGTAGAAGTACCAGCATTGCGTGTTTCAACATCATATTGGTTGCCAGATAATTGCACATTTATTTGCTGCTCTTTCCAGTCAAGGTAAAATAAGTTGGCATTAACAACTAAGCTACTGTCTAACCATGTTGAGCGAAATGATAACTCGTAGTTGTCAGTGTACTCTGGTTCATAGGAATACACTCTTGATGTGGCTGTATTTGAGCTCACCCCACCAGAACGATAACCTTTTTGGTAAATAAAGCTAGTCGTCATATCGCTGTTAAAATGATAACTAAGACCTAACTTAGGCAAGAAGGCGTTAAAATCTTCATCTATCAATGGCTGTTGTCCTGAAGCCGACTGTGCTTGTGCGTAGAGGTTTGCATTTAAACCACTAATAAGCTGGGATAACATTGGGTTACTAGCCGCGTAGGTTTTAGGATCCGGTAATAAATGGGCATTATCTATTGTGTAGAAACTGGCATCTTCGTTTTCTTGACTCTCTTGGTCATATCGAAAACCTGCAATGATGTCTATATTGTCATTGATAGAGTAGGTTGCATCAGCAAACAATGCAGCAGAGCTAACTGCGCTAGTATAATTAACTTCTGAACCTAAGCGTACCGGATTTACCTGAGCATAAATTCCTAATACCTGATCTGCTAACCCTTGTGGTAAACCAAGCCCACCGTACTCAGTTGGCGCTGTGAGTAATGTTGGTACACCAAGTTGTGTTAGTGTGATTGAGCGACCACCTGCAGAGTTATCTACTACATCTAGGTCTGAGTAATAAAAACCGATCACACCCTTTAAATTTTCATACTGAAAAGTTAATCGCAGTTCTTGGCTAAACGTTTTATCAAGGCGGTCGTCTGTTAGCACTGATATAGGCTCAGGTGTTACATCGCCATCCCAGTTATAGGTATAACCTGCTTCATTATAGGTGGTGATAGAGTCTACAAACCATGCATCATTTATTTCATAGCCGAGCTCTAAAGTATAAATATCGGTATCGGTTGTGTCGAAAATAGGCTCATCGAAATTTACCGTACGTGGTCCTTTGGCATTATCAGTAAAAGTCCATTTAGCGCCAATCTCAGTTTCATCGTGAGTAAAGGTAAATAAAGCCGAAAAATCTTCAATGGCACTTGGCTCCCAAAGTAACTTGGCGCGATAGTTTTCACTTTCTTCGGCATCTGAATTTTCTTGGCGTGCAATATTGTAGTTATAGCCATCAAACTCTTTTTTTTCTGCACTAAAACGAAAAGCTAATTCATTGTCAATTAGTGCACCACCACCAGCCAGACCTAACTCTGTCTGGCCCTCTTCACCTATGGTTAATCTAGCTTTTCCACTCCATTCATAGGTTGGCTCTTGTGAGCGAATGATAATAGCACCGGCTAGTGCATTTCTACCTTGAATGGTCGATTGAGGACCACGAAATACTTCTACCTGGTTAACATCCCATAAGGACATTTTACCTGATCTCACCATCCTAAAAGGTAGTGGGGCTCCATCAAAATAGACACTCGTTAAGTAGCTATTACCACCACCAGAAACATTAAATGAATCTATTCCCCTAATGGTGAAACCTTGACCACTACCACCATGAACATTTGGAATATGTTGAAATAAATCAGAAGGCGTTGATATATCAAGTTGCTCTAATGCTTTGGCTGTTGTTACCGAAACACTGTTCGCTGTTTCTTGTAATGACCTGTCTATTTTTTGTCCAGTAACTGTAATAGTTTCAATTCCTTCTTCTATCTCGGAATCACTTACTTGAGCGTAAGCTAATGATGATAGTGGGATCGCTGCAAATACCGCGATTTTAATTGCGCGTGCAAGCTGGGTGATTTTCATAAAATATATTCCAAAAGTGAGTGTAAATGGTAATGAGAGTGATTATTGTTCGGAATGTTACAAAGTGTAATCTGGTATTGCCAGTTTTATTTTTATTTTTATGTGCAGAGAGTTAATTCTGAGGTGTTATTTTTAAAAAGAAGGGCTGTCCGCTGTATGTTTATTGCTATTGTATCTACTTTTTTTGACTGTGCTGCTATGTTTTTCAGGTCAAATTAATCGTACATTCTGTCTCATCGACTAGGTAAATATTTGACTGGTAATTATTTTTCATTCGATTAATTACCATTGCACCTCAATCAAATTTCATGATAGCTTATTGTATTCAATATACAGTTTTACCGTTGGAGTTTACACAATGAATAAAAATAAAATAGCCGTTGGCGTATTATTTACGGCACTGATAGCAGGCTTTATGTACAGTCAAACACCCCAGTCAAACCAAGCAAAAAAAGATACTAACAGCGACCTAGTTGAAAAAATTAGCAAGACAGCTTCAGAGAGTGCAACTGAAGATAACACCTTACAAAGTAGTGGTACTGAGAGTAAGCAGTTAACTGCCTCCCAATCAAAAGATGCTCAACGAAGTGTCGATATTATCCAAAATAAATCTATCGCGAGCGTTCAAAATAAAACAAAGGTAACAACACAATCACATGAAAAGCCTGCTGATCATCGTAGTGCATCACAACCGAAAGCACACGGTCATGAGAATCAACGTAGAAATCCAGAAGATAACTCCTTAATCCCCCCTGGAGAGCCTAAAAAGCCAATTTCAGACTCCACAGGTAAAAGCTAGTCCTGACTAAACTATCCATTTCTTTTATCGATACGGAAATCGATAACTTGATAACTCATTATCGTTATTCATCACCTTTTTATACTGCTTTACCTCACATGCTCATTATCTTTCGAAGTGATCTTCCAAATTTTTACCGGTAATTACACTAATTCACTAGTTTTCATAACATCTTAATAACAATCAATAAAACCTATATTAACAAACTACGAAGAAATTCTTATTAAATTTTATCTTGAATATTGTATACAAAATATTATATAAAACATTTAGAAACAAATTTGCACATCTGTTTCGACAAGAGAAGGATGTACGCGTTAGACGCACTTTGAGCAACTAAAAACATAACAAGCTTAACATTGCCGCACGGACGAAATACCTAATCGCCATAATAAGAATAGGCTTAAGAAATATGAAACTAACAGCAAAGAAAACATTACTAGCTAGCGCGATATTTTTATCGTTAAACATGGGAGCTGCTCAGGCTGTCGAAATGTGTGGCGCTAAAACCTTGGATCGTCAAGGTGAAGTTCCAGCAAACCAAACTCACTGTATTACTGATTATGGCCACTATTTATTTGTCACAGTACCTTACGAAAACAGTAACATTACTATTGCCACTTCGGGTGGTACCTTTAACGGAAATGATGCTGGCATTAAGCTTTATGACGGTAATGACTGGAGCGGTAATGTAGAAGCAAGTAGTCTTACTGCGGGTACAAATGAAGAAAGTATTTCATTTGTTTCTCGTGCTGGAGAACGTTATTTCAAAGTTGACGGTAATATTGAGCAAACAAGTTTAACTGTTACTATCAGCGGTGGTGATGTACCGCCGCCAATGGGCGACTATGTAATTTACAATACTAATGTTGTTGTTGATGTACCTGCGGCTTCTATTTCTTCTAAAGCAGAGTACAGCTTAGCTGTCGCTGCCATCTTAGTAGGCAGTTATGATGATTTTGCTGATATTGCAGGCGCAGCTAATGATCCTATTAATGGTGTTTCTGATGCCATTCATTACTTAGCAAAAGCTGACGATTTAGCAGATCCTGACCTAAACCAATTATTATATTTCTTAGCCTCTTATAAATATAACGCTGCAGCTATGACTGATGCCGAAGCATCAAAATTAAGCACTGCATTATTAGCAGTAAGTCAAATGAGCAACTTTATTGCTCCAGCGGGTAGCGTTATCCAAGAAGGTTATGCTGCGGCGTTAACAAACTTTAGAAGTGGCGCGAGCACTGCTTACTACAAAGATCATTTACCGCACTTATTAGCAATTATTCAATTTTACTCTGAGCAAGCAAATCCATTTGGTATCAGTAATGGTGGCGATACTGCTATGGCGTTAATGGGCGCACTCGGTGATGGCGCTTATTATGGTGATGCAAGTATTAAGTCAGCTATTAATACTAATATGTTAGATGTGTTATCTGTAATGCGTTCGTTTATCTTCTTAGGTGAAACCTCACTTGATATGCGCTGGAGCGCAGAAGCGGATAGAAAATGGATCATGCCACACTCGTTTATCGCTATGGGTAAATTAGCTTCTATCGCTACAGAGGAAGCAACAGCACGCTTTGACAGTACAATTTTGGAAGCACGTGAGAAAGTAATTCAAACTATTTCTGTTGAAACCACAGAAACTATTATTACTAAAAAATATTTAGAAAATGCTGGTCGCTCTTGTGAAGTAGGTGATGCATTGTTTGGTAACTGTATAGTGCCGCCAAAAGAGTCTGATATTTTAACAGTGAGCCATGACTGTACTGCTAATATCACTATTCGAGCACAAGCGTCTATTAGCCAAGCAACACTTGATCAATCTTGTGCAGACATGGCTTTACAAGAAACTGAATTCCACGATTTCTTCAATACTGCAGGCGTACCCGTTACAGGTGATTTAAACGAGCACATTGAAGTAATTGCCTTTGCTAGCCCTGAAGATTATGAAAAATATGCGCCAGAATTTTTTGGTATTGCTACCGATAATGGCGGCATGTATTTAGAAGGTACACCTACGGCGCAAGGTAACCAAGCACGCTTTATTGCTATGCAATGCCCTGATTCTTGGTTAGGCGGCTCTTGTCAGTATATTGATCAAATTTATAACTTACGACATGAGTTCGTTCACTACCTTGACGGTCGTTATAATAAAGCGGGTTCATATGGCACCTTTGATCCAAACGCTGCCTGGGCTGAAGGTATGGCTGAGTATATGGCTATGGGTAAAGACCATACTCGTACATTAAAGACCTTGAAAGGTGAAACAATCCCACCACTTTATAACATTGTATTCATGGGCTATGAGTTTGATAACTTATATCCTTGGGGTTACTTTGCGATGCGTTACTTAGGTGAAGAACATAAAAATGAAGTAGAGCTTATTGCTGCTACGCTAAAAGCTGGTGACAACACGGCTTATAAAGCTGCGCTTAAAGGTGCAGTAGAACGTACCGGTGCAGGTTTTGAAGCTTATATGTTGGCCAATTCTGAAACGGTTGCGCCGATTGCAGCGCAAATACCAGCACAAGATATGATTGGTAGCTGTGATTTAAGACAGCAATACACGCGTTATTTTGATGCGCAAACGACTAACTTTACCTTTACCAATACTACCGATACACCAGTATCATTATTCTGGGTAGACAGTACTAAAGGTACCGCTAACTTTGGCAAGAATTATAAAACCTTAAATCAAGGTGACAGTTATAACTCTAGTTCTTGGAAAGTTGGCGATCGCATGATGTTATCTGATAACAACATGAATTGTTTAGGTGTTGCAGTAATGTCTGAAAATGACAATACGTTTACCGTTACTGCTGATTTAGTAAAAGATGTTGTAGCTGAAGTGATTCCTGCAATAAATGAAATGGGCAGTTGTGCGTTAGCTCAACCGCATTTGATTATGGATCAGTCACACGAATTTACTATTACTAATACCTCAGACACAGCGGTTCGTTTATTTAGAATTGATAATGCCAAAGGCAGCATAATCACTAGCAGTGGTGGTACTGGCTTTACTCATGGTTATGGCGTATTAGCACCTGGTGCAAGTTATAGTAATGATGTTTGGTATGGTGACCGTCGCATAATGGTAACTGACAACAGCTTAAACTGTTTAAGTGTTGGTGTGTTAAACAATGCCGTTGCTAGTTTTACGGTTGACCAAGCGATGGTAGCTAATGCTGCTGTTGCAGAAGTTATCCCTGCAGCGAATACCATTGGTAGCTGTGCATTGATGCAGCAACATTTAACCGGTCCTTTTGAAGCTGACTTCTCATTTATCAATAACAGCGATAAACCTGTACGTGTTCACCGCGTTGATAATGAAACTGGCGAGCTAAATGTCGACTTTGGTTTTACTACACTTACCACAGGCGAAAGCTATGACAGTGTTACTTCATGGAAATGGTTCGGTAATCGTCGTGCTGTCATTACTAATGAAAGTAACCAATGTTTAGGTGTAGCGGTAATGACCGAAGAAAACACCAGCAATGATTATATTATTACTAATGAGCTTGGTGGTGGCGGTACTCAGCCAGTAGATTCAGACGGTGATGGCGTAATTGATAGTTTAGATGCTTTCCCATTTGACCCAACTGAAACCCTTGATAGTGATGGTGATGGCGTAGGTGATAACGGTGATGCATTCCCTCATGATGCAACAGAAACTAAAGACACTGATGGTGATGGTGTTGGTGATAATAGCGACCCAACACCAGGTGGTGATGTTGATACTGACGGTGATGGTCATTTAGATAGCGTAGATGCTTTCCCTAATGATGCTACTGAATGGGCAGATAGTGATAGCGACGGCCATGGTAACAATAGTGATGCATTCCCTAATAACTCATCAGAATGGTTAGATACTGATGGTGATGGTCATGGTGATAATAGTGATGTATTCCCAACAGACGCAACAGAATGGGCCGATAGTGATGCTGATGGCCACGGTAACAACTCAGATGTGTTCCCTAATGATGCTACTGAATGGTTAGATACAGATGGTGACGGCATGGGAGATAACTCAGACCCGTATCCAAATGATGCAACTAACGGCGGCGGTGTTACCGTACCTGATTGTGGCGCAGCAACTATTTCTAGTGGCAAGTTAACACTAGAAAATAACGAATGTGTTGCCGGTGGTCGTGGTTCATTTTATGTATGGGTTGAAGAAAATAATACCAACTTATTCTTAACCACAGCGGGTGGTAATGGTGATGTTGGTATTTATTTCAACGCTGATAACTGGGCGACTAAAGATAACTATCAGTCGGCTTCTTCAGCGACAGGTACAGTGCAATCATTGCAAGTTACCGCAAACCGAGGCTGGCGTTACATTACATTAGATAGTGCAAATAGCTATGCTGATGTAACGTTTAAAGTGAGTTTATCTGGTGACGTTACACCACCGGTAGAGCCACCAGTAACGGGCACAATTGCTAATGCTTGTACTACTTCTACACCGTTTACTTATGGTGCTATCGCTTCAGGTACGGCACTTTGTACAGGCAATGGCCATAATAGTTATTACATCTATTTAGATGATAGCGTTAATAGTATTGAAGTGAATACGGCACATGGTAATGGCGCAGTAGAGCTTTATACTGGTTCAAGCTGGCCATCGGCTGCTAGCCATACTAATAAGTCTACCAACACAGCCACTACTGAGCAAAAAATCACTGTTAATAACCCACCAACTGGTTGGTTTTACATTGCGGTTGAGAGCACAGGAAGTGACGTAGCAGTACAAGTTGATGTGAAATAATTTGTTAGTATAAAATCTAAAAATAAGTAACTACTGGTAACGGTATGTACTACAAAATAAAACGGGCCATTTGGCCCGTTTTTTATTATCTATTAAAAAGTGATGTAACTTGTACTTAAAATGCGTTGATAGCACTGGCTATATTTTTGTTTTATCCTAACTGAACATTAATAAAAGTAACTGGCTTTTGTTCGCGGGTTAATTAAAGTCAATAAAGTTAATAAAGTAGCAGTTAAGGCACGAATAATGATTTTAGCCATAGATCAAGGTACTACCGGTACAACAATTAGCATTACCACGGCCCAAGGCCAGGAAGTGGGCGCGGCTTATAATGAATTTAAGCAGTATTACCCTAAGCCTACTTGGGTTGAACATGATCCGTTAGAAATTTGGCAAGGGACTCAAGATGGCATTAAGCAGGCCTTAGCTCTTGCAAACTTAACCGCCAGTGATATCAGTTGTATTGGTATAACAAACCAAAGAGAAACAACAGTTGTCTGGCATAAAGAAACGGGTGAGCCTTTATATAATGCCATTGTTTGGCAGTGTCGACGCTCTAAAGAGCTTTGCCAGCAGATTAACGTATTAGGTAAAGAAGATTGGCTTCATCAAAAAACAGGCCTGAGGGTTGATGCCTATTTTTGTGCAACTAAATTACAATGGTTATTTAATGAAAAACCTGAATTAAAAACCTTAGCAGAGCAGGGAAAACTTGCCTTTGGCACTATAGATTCATGGCTAATGTGGCAGTTAAGCGGTGGAGAGGCGCATTGTACTGATCATAGCAATGCTTCGCGCACCCTATTTTACAATATTCATCAAAAGCAATGGGATGATGACTTATTGGCATTTTTTGATATTCCTAAATCAATATTACCCACCATTAAAACCTCGGCCGGATTGTTCTGTCATAGCTCAGCGAATGGTTTTCTTGGTGTAAGTATTCCAATTACCGGCGTTGCTGGCGATCAACAATCAGCTTTGTTTGCTCAACAGTGTACTCAAGCAGGCATGATCAAAAACACCTACGGTACGGGTTGTTTTATGCTGATGTACACCGCAGACCAAGCTTGTTTATCTGATAATGGCTTATTAACTACCATTGCTTGTGATAAAAATGGTCAACCCGCTTATGCATTAGAAGGGGCTGTATTTATTGCTGGCGCAGGTGTGCAATGGTTAAGAGATCAATTACAACTTATTGACCACGCTAGCGAAACAGAAGCCTTGGCGTTGAGTGTTAGCGACAATAATGGTGTCTATTTTGTGCCAGCCTTTAGTGGTCTTGGCGCGCCTCATTGGGATATGCAGGCTAGGGGGCAGATATCAGGTCTTACTCAAGGTTGTACTAAAGCGCACATTGTTAGGGCTACGTTAGAAGCTATTGCCTTTCAAAGTTATGATCTGATGCAGTTGATGCAACAAGAAAGTTCGATAAAAATTAAACAATTAAAAGTAGATGGCGGCGCCTGTGCTAATAACTTCTTGATGCAGTTTCAAGCTGACCTCCTAGCCATAACCATTAACAGACCTAATAATATTGAATCGACTGTGCTGGGGGCAACTATTTTAGCGGCTATAGGCAATAACATTTGGTGCGCCGAAACTGTGCCAGAATCCCTGTATGAGCAGGGTGATATTTTTACTGGAGAGTTACCACCATCTAACTGTAAAAGCTTAGTGTCGGGTTGGCACAAAGCAGTTAATCAGTGCCTTGTTACAGCTTAGTTAGCTTTATTGTTTACTGGCCATGACATAGTGATTTTGGCGCCATTGTCGGTATTTTCTAAGGTAAATTCACCGCCATGATTGCGGGTGATTTCAGCACAGAGTGATAAGCCAATACCTGAACCATGACTTTTAGTGGTGTAAAATGGCGTTAAAGCATTATCAAGATTAGCAAAACCTGGGCCGTTATCAGTGATCTCTATAACTTGTCTGGTTTGCTGAAGCCCTTGTGAGTTTTCTTGTCGGTAGTACAAACTCACGTCAATCTGACACTGTTCTTGCTGGCAAGCTTCTTGGGCGTTTTTGAAAATATTAATTAATATTTGCGCCATCTGTTGTACATCAGCAAAACATTGATCACTGCCCTGATAATTAATTAAACAAGGCTCGGTGATCATGCCTTTTGCTTCATCAAGTAAATCATTAAAATCAAACCAGCTTAATTTCGGCGCCGGCAATTGACTCAATTGGCTATATTGTTCAATAAAGCTAAGTAAGCGTTCACTACGCTGTTTAATGCGACCTAGTACCATGCGCACTTGCTCTTCATTAAAACTATCGTTGCATAACAATGTGTCAGCCATTGAAGCCATAGGTGTTAATGAATTACGTAGTTCATGTGCCAATACTCTAATAATATTTTGCTGAGTAATACTTTGTTGCTGATGTAATGGCTGGGAAATATCTAATGCTGAAAAAATGTGACAGCGTTTCTGTTGAAATAAGTAGCTAACACTTTGGCATTGCCATTGTTGGTTAAACTGGCTATGGGTTAAGTTGTCATTTTCTAAAATAAAACCTAAATCCTCCGCGGCAGTACCAATAAGCATAGGCTGTTGTATTTTTTCTTTCATGGCGATATTACGGTAGCTTAGCTGATTATTTTCATCAAATAAGCACACAGGAATAGGCCAAGAGTCGAGAATATGACTTAGCACATTTTCCAGCGTTTGGTTTTGTTGTACTTTATTGGCGTTACCTAAAGCTAAGGCAGATATTTCTTGTTGCAATTCAGCCAATAAATTGTCCTGGTGTTGGCCTTTAAAACGTAGGTTGGTTTCACCTTCACGGATAACTTGGGTATAGGTGGTGAGTTGCATAATGGCTTGTCGCCAAAAGTTATAACTGCACCAAGCAAGCCAAATAAGTGGGTACGATAGAAAAAACACTAAGGTTGTTATCGTCAACAGGCTCCATCCTAGGTTATAGGTAAGGGCAATAACTAAAGCTAATATAACCAAAGAGGTACTTGTTAAGCCAAAAGCTAACCACTGCTCATGGCTGAATTTAAAACTTAACTTTTTTTCAGCCTTTTTCATGTTATTCGGCATGTTGAATAGCAAACTTTTCTAGGCGACGATAAAGGGCGTTACGCGAAATATCGAGTAATTTGGC
>Ga0209292_1006838_pt1 | contig 11054 bp, 11 predicted proteins | sample GOMGulsemesocosm_2_FD_184634 | JGI IMG/M metagenome (GOLD analysis project Ga0209292, IMG submission 184634) | Methane-oxidizing microbial communities from mesocosms in the Gulf of Mexico - GOM9C Gulf of Mexico (SPAdes) (version 2) | ecosystem: Environmental > Aquatic > Marine > Cold seeps...
TAATACCGATACCTGGAATAGTCATGAGGCGCTGACAGAGTTTATTCTCTTGAATGTATTCGTCTAATTCTTTTTGTATGGATAAACGACGCCTTGATAAATTGTCATACTCCTCTTTCACCTCCAACTTCTTATCAAGACAGCCATTTCAAAAGAGATCAAAAATAACATCATCTAGAAAGCACTTACTTAATGCAATTTGGCTTTTTTATAATTGAGAAATAAAAATTCTCACTGAATTAACGAGTGTTTTTTAGATACTAATTAAAGATTCGCATAATAAAGACGGCATCAATTCTCGCGTCAGCGATATAGTGGTTTTTAAAAGGTCTGGTTACTTTCGTTTAGACTAATCCTTAAGAGAGAAGCCGCTTACAGGCACTTAAACCTGACCGCCGTTGCAATTCAGTATGCTCACAATAGTCAGCAAGCAATGCTTCTGAGCCTACTGCGGCTTTAAAATGCTTTTCAAAGCCAGTGCTTACTTCAAGCCATTGCTCTGATGTTAGGTTAATGCGTTGAAGGATAGGTGCTAGTGATATATCCAATGAACCTCGTTTGTCTTCCCTGATCACTCTCCCCGTCAAGTCAATCAACTCTAGGTAATCATTGAGCTTAAAAGGCAAACCTTCTGGTTGTTCTTCCCTTTCATACCCAATAAAAGGAAATAGCGTATTAGGTTGAGTTTGATTGGCTTTTGCGACTTCGATACGAGTTTTTATACTGGTGTGCTTTGAGGTTTCTGGTGTCTTTTCCATCTTAGCGCGGATTGGATTTAAATCGACGTATGCCATGCATGAAACTAAAGCAGCCTCATCCAGCAAAGCTTGCGACTTGAACCTGCCTTCCCAGAAGCGACCAGTGCATTTATCTTCGTTGTTTGCCATACGGGCAATTGGCTCATTAAGCTCCCTCATAAACCAACTAATATCTGCTAAACGTTCTCGATACTTCTCACAACTTTCATAAACTGAGGCTAGCTCATATTCTTGCATAACCTTGTTATCTAAATACTTTTCTGTAAATTGGGTGCCTTTATGCAAGCGATGCCAGCGCTCTAATACATCTCTAATCGACCAATTATTTGCTTGCTCAATATCAACATGAAGCACTAGGTGAGTATGATTGCTCATTACCGCATAGGCACAGATATCAATGGCAAAAATGGCGGCTAAAGATAGCATTTTATCTTCAACCCAACCTCGTCTGTGTTCGTAGCTCTGGCCTGTTAATTCATCGTGACCACACAAATAGGCTCGCCTTACACAACGGGAGACACAATGGTAGTAAGTGGTATCTTGCAGACTAATAAGGATTTTACGTGGTTTTGGCATTTTAGATTCCTCATCCTTGAGTGAATCTAATAAAGCTAGGTCGAAAATAGATATGGGTCAAATTAGACTGGGTGTCTTGATAAAAAGCTCTCAAACCAAAAAACGCCCCAATAATATTGGGGCGTTTTGGTGTTGATGATTCAATCTAATAAACTTTGCTGTACATGTGTGCGATGTGTAGGTGTTCTCGGGCGGAGCCGCATAGTCTGGAGTTGGTTGGGCTGTCTGCCCTGCCTAGGTACTCCCCTTCTATCGCTGTTTGGATGAATAACAGCCCTTTTTCTAATTTTATCTAAATTCAGGTGCATTCCCTAGTAACAAATTGGACTGGGTGTCTTGATAAAAAGAGGTGCTCACGTTTCTAGGTGCCTTGATAAAAAGAGGTGCTCTGGTTTCTTTGCTTTGTTTGGAAATACCTAATCCTAAGTTACTGCTCAATGATGGCAATGAACTTCAAGTTTAAAACCAGCAGAGCTGGTTAGTATGCATTCCAACGGGCACCATTGGAACGAGTCATTAATGACCTTCCCAAATACAGCAAAATCACTAACCCCCTCATTAAACACTACAAACTGCCTGCTTAAATGGTATAAATACGTTTTGCTTTGTCCGGTTTTAATCACTAAAAGGAAGGCTCATGGATATCATAAAACTCGATCAGCCTTTGCATGATAAAGAGCGTGCCGAGTTATTGTTTGCAGGCCATCTTTTGGTGTTTAAGCAGCGCTCTGCCATGTTGGCCTTGATTGACTATTGCCATACAAATCTGATGCAAGCGCTCGATGGTCTTGATCCGGTTTATGCGCAACATGAGCTAGGCAAGGCGGACTTTATCGCTAGAACCAGTCAAGTTCAGGACAGTTTTAAAAAAGATGATAAAGCGAAACAGCTCTTTTTTGCGGTACTCAAAGAGTGTGGTGTGGACACTCAAAACGCCTATTATGATCACTTTCCTTTGCGCATTGTGCCGGCTAATCACCAGCATTATACTAGCCATAGATCCTCGGTTTCTCATCATAGGGATACCTGGGGCAGTAACCTCAACAGCCAGCAAAATTGGTGGGCGCCGATTTACGATTTAAGCGAAGAACGTACCATCGCTTTTTTCCCTGATTATTGGAACAAGCCTTTAGCTAACAATACCGCAGACTGGTCTTTTGACGATTATTTAGCCAAGCGTAAAATTGCCATTAAGCAAAATGAAGTGGGTTATCCCATTGCGCCAACAGCAAGCGAGACTGTGGATGAATCGCACATAGTAAAGCTAGTTATTGAGCCAGGTGATGTGTTGAATTTTGCCAGTGCGCATTTACATGCCAGTGTGCCCAATACCACAGAGGCGGCACGTTTTAGTGTGGAAATGCGTACTTTGAACTTGCATGATATTCATGAGAATCGTGTTGCACCGAATTTAGATAATGCCGGCACAACACCCATGTATGGCTGGTTTAAACGCATCAATAATGATGAAAAGCTGAACCTTTAATAACACACTTGTTTAGGTTTTTATTCGCTCTTATTTAGCGTGCCGATAAGGCTATTGTAAGAGAAGATTTGAGAGCCTTCATCCATCATGCTAAAAACACCTAAAGCCGCTTCATTGCTAAAAGCCTGCTGAGAGGCTTGAGTCGCTAAGTTCTCATCCTGCCAGGTCACTATGTCTGTCCAACGGTTAAGCGCATCACTGTAGTAATAACGTCTCGATTCAAAGCCTTCAAACTGACTGACCACTTTATCGAGTGTTTGCATGGCTTTTAACTGGGCAGGATAGCTTATACCTTCTTTAAACTTAGCCGAGACAATTTCATAAACGGGCTCGGCATAAAGATTAAACGACAGCGTATAAAGCATGGTAAAGAGCATTAATGGTTTCATCATTTTCCCCTGTTAATTAAGTGAAAATGAGTTTATTCATTAATATGACATTTTATGTCGTATTAAATTAATTAAAACGACAAAGGCAATACCATAGAGTCACGGCCATCTTCTGTTTTAGCCCGGATAAAAGCAGGTCTTTGTTTAATACGCTTTAGCCATTTATCCGTCAGCGGATAATCCGCTGTGATAAAACCTCGCTTTTGAGCCGATTCAAGCGGATAGCTTAATAAAATATCTGCAAGGGTAAGCTCTTTTCCTCCAAACCACTGGGCGTTAGCGAGATCCTTTTCTGCCTGATCTAGTAACTTCACCATTCTGCCTTTAATAAAGCCATTGGATACCTTGGTAAACACAGGCTTTATAATCAGCCGTAATAATGATGGCACCTTGCTTTGAATGATGTGAAACACACTTTGCATCAACATAAGCGGCATGATGGAACCTTGGGCCGCATGAAACCAAAATAAATATCGTGCTCTATCGGGTGAGCCGACATCAGGTCGTAAAAATTCATCCGGGTATAAATCAATAATGTAATCCATGATAGCGGCGGTTTCTGCAAGCGCCCTGTCCCCATGGGTAATCACAGGTGCCGTCCCTAAGGGGGAAATGGCTTTGTATTCTTCGGGAGCTAGGTGTGTCACCGGGTCTCGATTATATTTTTGTATACCATATTCGACTTTTAGCTCCTCTAATAACCAGAGAATGCGAAAAGATTGGGAGTATTCTAAATGGTGTAAAATAATCATTCTTGTTCCATTAAGGCTGTATTACTGATTGATTTTACGCCCTTTTAGTTTTTGCTCAACAACTGGATTCAATATTTAGGCAAGCAATATAGTCAGCATCAAATACCCAATATCAATTAAACAGCCTTACATTATTTTTTCATCTTTCTGAGGGATGCCGGTGTAAAGTGAAAAAATCGTTTGAAGGCTTTTTGAAAAGCACTGTCCGATTGATAACCCACCTCTTCTGCGACCAAACTAAGGGCTTTTTGGGTGCCCTCAATTTTTTGTTTTGCTTGCATCATGCGCCACTCAAAAAGGTATTTCATGGGCGGCATACCGATATAACGGTTGAAGCGACTATAAAAAGAGGACCGTGACATGCCCACCTCAAGTGCCAGTAGTTCCACCGTCCATTCCTTATCAGGGCTATCATGAATCAGAGACAGCGCTTTGGATAATTGACTATCAACTAAGGCCGACAGGTAGCTTTCTTGTTTGATCGAGAGTTGGGCATAACTGCGCAATACTTGAATAAATAACACCTCTGTAAACCTATCCACCAGCACATCACTGCCTGGTTGTTTGTTGGCGCTTTCATATACCATGTGTTTGATGATGCTATCTAACCAATGAAAACGCGCCCGAGTGTCTGCTCCTATATGGATAATATCAGGCAAGTTGTCTAAAAAAGGATGGGAGAGTGAGCGGTCAAACTCAACATAACCACAGACAATATTAAAGTCTTCAATAGCGACATTTTCTGAACTGTCTGAACCATCAAACAGTGCCTCTCCCTTCTGATAAGCATTGACCACATCTTTGCTGGATAAACATTTACCATCTGGGGCATGGCTTATCATATGGGCAGCACCCGTCGGAAAGAGCACTATGTCCCCTTCTTTTAGATGAATAAGACGTGCTGCGGCCGCCTCTTTCTCATTGTTATTAACAGAGGATAAACTCGCTACCTTTGATGCTTTTTTGAGTTGGGGGAAAAGCCTTACCCAAGCCTCACCCTTTACAATTAAATGAAAGGCAGCTTGCGAATTTTCTTCCACATCCATGCCCCAAGGCGAACAAAAACAAGCATTAAAATACACACTGCCCTTGAGCCTAACAATTCGCAGAATATCACCTAACACATCCATTTTAATGCTCACTTTTCATCTTAAAGGCAAAAGCAGAGTCTGCCTAAGTCATTTTATTATATCGGGCACAGATTCAAACATTAAATGACGAGAGGAAGAAATGAACAAATGGACAATTTTTGTAAATAGTCACACATATTCCCCCCTGCTAGCGCTTGTCATAATGCCTGCATACCTCAGCAAGACACTTTGATTCAAAGGGTTTGAGGCGTTTTTCTCATCCTTGACCCAGCCTTAACGAGACTAAAACGCTTTCATACTAAGCAGTACTTTCATCCAAAGAGGACAGGATTATGTTTAAAAAAATGGCACTAACAGCAAGCCTATTAGCCGTCACCAGTAGCATCGCCTTTTCGGCAGGTTTACCAGACCCTGGCGTCACCTTTACCCAAGGCAATACCGCGATTGTTATCACTGACCCACAGAATGATTTTTTAAGCCCTGAGGGTGTCACCTGGAGTCTGGTCGGTAAAAACGTAACGGCAAACAAAACGGTCGAAAACATCGAAAAACTGTTTAAGATTGCCGATAAAAAAGACATTCCCGTGTTTGTATCACCGCATTATTACTATCCACATGACCATCAATGGGAACACGGCGGCGCGCTCGAAAAAGCCATGCACGGTATGGGAATGTTTGACCGCTCAGGTCCACTGGATACAAGTGAATTCGAAGGCAGTGGCGCTGACTGGTTAGAGGCTTACAAACCTTATATCAACAATGGCCGCACTGTCGTGACTAGCCCTCATAAGGTGTATGGCCCTGAATCTAATGACATGGTATTGCAATTACGTAAAAGAGGAATTGATAAAATCATCTTAGCCGGCATGTCAGCTAACTTGTGTACTGAATCACACATGCGTGAGTTTATGGAACAAGGTTTTGAAGTACAGATAGTATCGGATGCCACCGCGGCGGCTCAGTTACCTGGGATGGATGCCTATCAAGCGGCCATGGTTAACTTTCGTATGATCTCAAATGCGGTTAGAACCACAGAAGAAACACTCGCTCAAATTAACCAAGAGCTTTAAAAGATAAGGCCTAAACCCGTTTATTTAGGCCTTTATTTCATGAAAAAACGCGCTGGACACATTTCTGAAACGCGTTTAAGCTGCTGTTCATCATGCCATGCTGTCAAAACACAGTGTGACTTAAGCCATAATAAACTCATCACTTAAGGCTTTAAGTTGTCGACTTTGAGAACTGATATGGGTGCTGGATTCTGATATTTCGCCCATGCCCATAGAGTTCTGTTTCGCCGCTTCATTAATATTAACAAGGGCCTGGTTAATCTCTTCTGATGCCGCTGACTGCTGCATGGCTGCCGTGGCAATTTGAGCCGCATTATCACTGATAATTTCGGCCTCATTAAAAGAGTGATTAATAGACAGTTCGGTTTCTTGTGTTTCTTTCACTGTCTGCTGGGCAATATCATTACTGCGATTAATCACATGAACCACTTGTTTGACATCGTCTTGTAGCAAGTTAATCATGTTTTCGATATCAGAGGTTGAAAGCTGAGTTTTTTGCGCTAATTGGCGTACTTCATCTGCGACCACAGAGAAACCACGGCCTTGATCACCCGCCCGTGCGGCTTCAATCGCTGCGTTTAGCGCTAGTAAGTTAGTTTGATCAGCAATGCCTCGAATGACTTCTAAGATTGCACCGATTTCTTGGGATTTACTGTCCACAGTTTGAATGGCTGTTTTAGCGCCTTCAAGCTCAGTAGACAAGGTCTCAATAGTTGAAATGGTTTTTGTGACATGTGTTTTAGCCGTCGCTGAGGCTTCTTTGGCCACTACACTCGACTGCGCCACATGCTGGGCATTAGAGGATACATCTTGAATGGTCATCGACATTTCATTCATCGCCGCCGAGACACTTTCAATACTCGCTTGTTGCTCTAATAGTGAAATATTAACTTGTTCAGACGCCACACTGCTTTGGCTCGCGCCACTGGCCAAGGAATTAGACATCTGATGAATATTACCAATCATAATATTTAATTGATTATTCATCTTTTGCATCGAGCCATAAATACCAGAATGCTGCGTATCTTTATCAAATGTTGAGGTTAAGTTACCCTCTGAAATAAGGTGTGCAATTTTGCTGATTTTCTTGGGCTCACCACCGATAGGTAAAATAATAGAACGCACCAAGGCAATGGCAGATAACACAACAATCAAAATAGTACCAAGAACAACACCCAGCATGATATTTCTAAGCTCGACCACAGGAATCAAGGCTTCCGCTTCATCTATCTCGGCAATTAAGACCCAGTCTAAATCGTCTAATTTTAAGGGTGCATAGGCAGATAAAACAGGATTACCATTGTAGTCGATAATGATTTCGCTGCCCGTTTTACCCGATAAAGCCGCATTAACAGAAACGGAATTAACGCCATTTTTAGCAACCGTACCGGCAAAACTGGCTTCAACAGAATGTCCAATTGGATCAAGGTAAGAGTCTGAGCGCATCTTATGATCTGCACCGACTAAGTAACTTTCACCGGTCTCTCCCATGCCTTCTCTTTGTTGCATCAGCTCATTAATATGATCGATGGAAAGTTTAAGAACGAGTACGCTATCGAGTTTGCCATCGACCAAGATAGGCGCAGAAATAAAGCCCTCTGGTTTATTATTGCTTGGTGGATAAGGGGCAAAATCTTCAACATGAAAAGAATGATCGTTTAGCTTAGTCACTGTGTCATTCACGATATGACCTAAACCTGTGCCCTTATAAGGCCCAGTTTTCACATTCGTTTGATAATCTTTCAGCTTTTTAACGCTGTAAAAGACATCTCCGTCAGGTTTCACCATCAGTAAATCGTCATAACCATAGGCTTGAATAAAATGTTCAAAATAAGCTTGGTTATTTTGCGCGGCGATGATTTCTTCTTCTTTGGAATGTGTTTCATTAAAGATCAAAGCTTCAACCACATGCTCTAACATGATGATATCGGCTTCTCTTTGATGAAAGTATTCTTCAATCTGTGTTTCTTTAATTTCTCGAACCGCTTCGAGCTTTTCAAAAATTTGTTCTTCTAAAGAGATCGTTGACAAATGTAGGGCTAAATAACCAAAAAGCGCCAGTGGCAGTAATCCAATTGCCAAAAAGGCGAGCATGATTTTATTTTTTAATTTCATCTTACACTTGATCCTGTTTTAGATCGAAACACAGTTTAGCTAAATCATATTCACCAAGAGAATATGACACATACATTTTCTGAAACGGCATAACACCCATGTTAAAGCGCTTCCCTTAAGGCCAACACTTGATATATGTCACGTTACAACAAAAAAATCAGACACCAGAATACCGATTAAATATGAATTATCAATGAATTTTATAAACAAAAGTTAACATCTATGCACAAAACTGACGAAACAATTGTTATTTAAATAAATAACTCATTAAAATCTTTATTTTCTTTACAAAAAAACACACTTATAGCTTATTAAATTATTGATATTTATAATCTAGAGTAATGCATAAGAAAATTAACAGTATGCAAGAATGAAAACTTTATTTAATTCATACATATTCACTTTATTGATATGACTTATATTATTCATGCCATTCAAGACCCTATAAATTATGTTTTTTTGATGGTAGAGCATATTTTGAGGAGGCTATTAAAGTTGAAGCGTGGTTTTGGGGGGAACTTTTATCGGGTACTAATCCATCATTCAATGACTGAAGGCCTCAAAAATGATGCCAGTTTGAGCTGAGACGACGTTAAGTGCTCACGAAAAATAGGCTGGGGCAGGCAGTATCGGATGAAACATACATTATCTTCCGATCCAGAAACAAAAAGCAGCCCCTTGATGAAGGAAGTTTAAATCTGGCTATTCATATGAGTTCATTAAACCTGCTTTGGGGTTACTGGAATATGCAAATAGAGTTCATTTTGTGGGTCATTGTCGTTAAAGCCCGACCGGTATAATTCGAAATCCGGTTTTTCCTCATAGTCAAAGTCTGACTTAGGTAACCAGCTACCCCAGATGTATTTCAGAGTCTGCTCCAAATTTGAAATTGGGCCAATATGAGTAAACTTTGCATACATTTGTTCTGGAATCTCACGGGTTATCATACCTGAGGGTACACGCTCAAAGTTGGACACAGCAACACTACAGATATACACAAAACTCACCTCATCACCTTGCTCTTGATAAGACTCATAAATACCAAAAGCATTGTCCCCTACCCTGTTTTCGATAGTATTCACATAGGGTCTAAATGCAGACCAGAGCTTATGAAGGCTGAGTTCTGCACTGTCATATTGTTTAGCAACACCTACCAATTTCATCGCAGCTTGAGTGATGATATCTGGCTCCATACTCAGGTGGTTTTGATAAAAGTTAAGCATGTGTGGACTAAACTGCTCCTTATACAAGAGTCGAAAAGGATCATTTTGTTTACGGTATTGGGCTGGGGTGATATTAAACAAACTCTTAAAAGCACGGGTAAAGGCTTCTTGAGAGTCAAACTGGCATTCTAATGCGAGTTCTAATATGCCGATATCACCTTGTAATAACTTGCTTGCGGCAACCGTAAGGCGACGCTTACGCAAATACTCCTTTGGAGTGTCACCCACTAATGCTTTAAAAATACGGCTAAAATGATAAGTAGAATAAAAAGAAGCGGCGGCAATTTCATGTACTGATATTTTGTCAAATAAATGCTGCTCTACATAATCAATGCTCTTAAAAAAGCGCTGCATTCCCTATCCCCTTAAATCAATGACGAGTCTGAGACACAAGTGCTCGCCAATACTTCTGACTAGCACCTTCCTTAATGTTAACTTATTAAATTCGTTCATTACCAATGTAAATACCCAGCTGATTAAATGCCAAATCTCTAATCGGCACTAAGGCTTGATACTCAGGCGAATTAAACAGAGTTAATATAGCGTCTTTACTCGGAAACGATAATACCGCAATCACACCTGGTACAAGCTGACTATCAGATGTGTCTTCTACCACTCTAGTGGCATCAAGTTTTAACGCAGATTCAATATCATAACTTGCGATAGGCACAGCACCGTGCTGTTTAAATACGGCGGGTACCTGTGACAAATAGTGTAAAAGTTCTTTCTTATATGCTGGATTAGGTGTCGCTTCTATGATTAAAAAAACAGGTAAATTCATCATACTTTCCTCTCTATGATTAGGCCGTTTTCATTCTATCTTTCGATGCCGGGCTCAATTGTGTTTCTGCATACTCTTTCAGGTTTTTCAAAATACCGCCAAAGCCCATATAAAAACCAAACGCCAATAACAAATAGAAGGGATAACCCAAGAATTTTAGTTGAGGCCTTGATACCCAAATTACCTGAGTCAAATTGTCATCGAGTCTTTTAACTCGCATATCAATCACATTCTTTGTGACCGGTAATATGCTAGGCACATTAATAGGGTTAACCTCGAAGGTCATTTGTTTGTGTGCATCATTAAAATAAGTGATGACCTCATTTGCCTGGGCACCATTTTCTTTATTACTAAAATGGCAAACACGGCCTTCCATAGGCGCTCCTCGTTTGCTTTCACCAGCCCCCACGGCATAGGACTTTTTAACCGGGCCCATCCATAAATGCGCCTTATCAAACTCATGAGCCACCAAATTCCAAACAAGATCGGCAGGCTGTTTGATAACAATTTTGCTGGTAATTTTCATAACAATGACCTCTATAGTGTGTGTTTTGCCCTAAATGGCAATGGCTTCACTATAGGGATTAAGCTGACACGTTTTTTGATATTTCTTGCGGTATTGAAAAGAGTGTGTTCAATACTGAGGAAGGATAAAGCGTTTAAATAACGCTCTTACTTAAGGTTATTCCCGAATTCAAGTCCGAAGTGCGACACTTTTTATTTCAAGCCGCCAAGCATAGTTCTTTAAAAACCATAGCGGGTTGCTTGAACCCTAAACACTTTCTCGGTCGATAGTTTATTCGCGCCATAGCG
>Ga0209292_1006840_pt1 | contig 11051 bp, 8 predicted proteins | sample GOMGulsemesocosm_2_FD_184634 | JGI IMG/M metagenome (GOLD analysis project Ga0209292, IMG submission 184634) | Methane-oxidizing microbial communities from mesocosms in the Gulf of Mexico - GOM9C Gulf of Mexico (SPAdes) (version 2) | ecosystem: Environmental > Aquatic > Marine > Cold seeps...
TCAGCAGGGGCGGCAAAAGAAATTAAAGGCTTGATCAACGACAGTGTTGAAGCGGTTGGTCAGGGCACTAAGTTGGTAGATGAAACTGGACAAACTTTTAGTGATCTTGTTACCGCCATTGAAGATGTCAGCAAAATGATTAGCGATATTGATAGTGCCGGTAAAGAGCAGTCTGCAGGTATTGGTGAGGTGAGTGCAGCGGTAAGTCAAATGGATGAAATGACTCAACAAAATGCAGCATTGGTTGAAGAGGCTGCCGCTTCGAGTAAATCAATGGAAGAGCAATCACAATCATTATTAGACCAAGTTTCCTTCTTCAATAATGGTGAAGAAGCTCAAGCGCCAGTTGCCGTGCAACGTCAAAGCAGGCCTGCTCAAAGAGAAGCACAAAGACAAGCAGCGCCACCAGCAAGACAATCAAACTTTAGTCCAGCACTTGCACCAGCACCGACCCGTGGGGCAAAACGCCCAAGTACACCGGTTGATCAAGAATGGGAAGAGTTCTAACGATAAGGAGTTTAGAGACTAAAATAGGATAGTAAACAGACATGATGGAGAGCAACTAGGATGACTGAGCTAAGGACGAACATGAACAAAAGGCAAGGTCATTCGCAAGTGCGCGGTGCAAACCGTGAACAGGCTATGCAATTGTCCACAGATGATTTCAAGTTCATTTGTCAGTTTGTATATGAAACTACTGGCATAGTGCTAAATGACTCAAAGAAAGAGATGCTATACAGGCGACTAACGCGTATTGTCAGAGAGCGGAAGCTGAATTCCTTTAGTGAATACTGTCAATTATTAAGAGACCAAGGAGAGCAAGAAAAAGACTTTTTTATTAATGCAATTACCACTAATTTAACCAGTTTTTTTAGAGAGAATCATCACTTTGAATATTTAAGTCATGAAGAGCTTCCCGCTTTATTAAACACCAAGAGGGTGGGTAGTAATGGCAAAAAGCGTTTAAGGATATGGTCTTCTGCAAGTTCAACAGGAGAAGAGCCCTACAGTATTGCCATTACATTGCTTGAATCGATTAAAAAAGAGTTGGCCCAATGGGATATCAAAATTCTGGCTACTGATATTGATAGCAATGTATTAGCTAAGGGAAAAGCGGGGATTTATGACGCTAATCGAATAGAAGAAATTCCACAAAAACTTAAACAAGATTACTTTTTTCAAGGTTGCGGAAAAAGTAGTCAAAGTGTCAAAGTACATGACAAATTAAGAGAGCTTATTACCTTTAAACAACTTAATTTGTTACATGATTGGCCGATGAAGGGACCTTTTGATGCCATATTTTGTCGTAATGTAATCATATATTTTGACAAAAAAACACAACAAGAATTATTTGCCCGCTATTACGAAATGCTTGCACCCGGCGGTTTGCTTTTCTTAGGTCATAGTGAAAACTTAGGTAACTATCAGCAATATTTTAGCAATGTTGGTAGAACCATTTTTAGAAAGCCTATTTAGCATTTAAATCTAACTTTAGATGAGGGAATTTTGTGCAAAGACATGACCATCCACAATTATCTGAATATATGAGCCAGTGCTTACCGGAATTTAGCCAGGTTAACCATTATTGGGATAAACAACGAGATATGGTGGTTGCTAAAATTTTGCCGGGTGAATTTTATATGACCACAGAAAATGTTGCGATAGCGACAACGCTAGGCTCTTGCATATCAGCATGTATTTGGGATGAACGGACCCGCATCGGTGGTATGAATCATTTTATGCTACCCATCACCAATAAAGAAGCTCATGAAGTTAACTGGGGGAAAAGAGAGAAAACGGCTGATGCTACCCGTTATGGTAATTACGCTATGGAACACCTAATTAATACCATTTTACGATCTGGTGGGCGAAGGGGCAATTTACGAGCAAAGTTGTTTGGTGGTGCTAAGGTGCTTAATCAAATGTCAGATGTAGGACAAAAAAATATTGATTTTGCACTTGCCTATTTAGAACAAGAAGAAATTATTATTGAAAGTAGTGATATTGGTGATATATACCCGAGGAAAGTGATTTTTGAGCCCGGAAGTGGCCGGGCTTTCATCAAACGATTAGATAACTTACATAATGACACTATTATCCAGCGTGAAAGTGACTATAGCAGTCAAATTTATCAAAAAGAGGTTAGCGGCGATGTTGAGCTTTTCTAATAACCTCAGAAGAGGAATCAAATAACATGGACATAATTAAAGTACTGATAGTTGACGACTCTTCTGTTATTCGCAGTATTATAAAAGAAGCATTAAGCCACAGTAATCAAATAAAGGTCGTTGGAGAAGCAGAAGACCCATTGGTTGCCCGTGAACTTATCAAGAAATTAAACCCTGATGTCTTAACCCTTGATGTTGAAATGCCCAAAATGGATGGTATTACCTTTCTTGTTAACTTAATGCGTTTACGTCCTATGCCGGTCATTATGCTTTCAACCCTTACTACCAAAGGGGCCGATATTACTTTACAGGCATTAGAAATTGGCGCATTAGATTTCATTGCCAAACCAACAGTGCAAGAATTAATTGCGACACAAGCTAGCTTTAAAGAAGTACTAATTGAAAAAATAACACAAGCAGTTAGTATCGATCAAAAGAACTTTAAATTATCAGATACCTTAGCAAGTAATCGAATAGTTAAAGGTAAAGATAAAGCTGATGTTCTGACCTTCTCGGGTGTTAAGCGTGCTAACCACCTTATCGCTATCGGTGCCTCTACAGGGGGAACGGAAGCGATAAAGAAACTTCTTATAAGTCTTCCAAGCAATGCGCCTGCCGTTGTGATAACTCAGCATATTCCCAAAACTTTCAGCTTACGTTTTGCTCAACGATTAAATGAAAATTGCCAAGTAGAGGTACATGAGGCTAGTCATGGGCAAAAAATTAAGGAAGGACATGTTTATATTGCGCCAGGTGATAAACATTTAGAGGTTGTGCATAAAAATGGTGCGTTATTTTGTACCTTAAGTGATGGCGTAGAAGTTAATCGTCATAAACCAGCTGTTGATGTTTTATTTGATTCAATGAGTGACTTTGCGGATAACGTACAAGCAGTGTTATTAACTGGCATGGGTCAAGATGGTGCTAAGGGAATGCTACGTTTAAAAGAGCTCGGCGCTCGAACTATCATTCAGGATAAAAATACAAGTCTTATTTGGGGCATGCCAGGGAGAGCGCATGCTATTGGCGCACATACCATGGAATCTCCGTTGCTAGATATTGCGAAACATTTACTTGATTATGCCACTTTAAATCGAACCGCTATGCAGGATGTATTATCACGAGACTGCATTGGAGGGAGTCTATGATAAATATCAAAAATGGCATGTATCTATCGTGTTTTTTAGCATTTTTAATTGGAATAAATCACCTATTTATTCATCATGAAACACTCTTTTTATTGCTGTTTTTTGTTTTATTTATTTTATTACTAGTGATAGCGAGTCAAATTCATAAGGTCTCTTTAATAAAAAATGAAGTTAAGAACGCGGAGTGTATGCCTGAAGTTGATGATGAACTAATCCATGGCGTTATTTTGGAGTTACAACAGTTTATCAGTCAAGAAGTAAATATTATTGAAAAAGAATTGGAACGAGTGAAAATGTTAGTTTCTGATGCTGTGACGGGTATTTCTGATAGCTTTAAACATCTTCAGGGTCTAAGTGATGAGCAACAGCAAATGATCCAATTGTTGTTATCACATTCTGGCACTATGGAAGATAGGGAGCATACCTCTTTAGAGACGTTTGTTATTGATTCAAATAAAACCCTCGATGACTTTGTCGGGGTTATTATTAATACCAGCAAGCAAAGCCTTGAAACTATGACCTATACTGACAATATGGTGGTTCAGTTTGATAGCATATTTAAGTTATTGTCACAAGTAGAAGGCTTAGCAAGCCAAACTAATTTATTAGCATTAAATGCAGCGATTGAAGCTGCACGTGCGGGAGAAGCCGGTCGCGGTTTTGCAGTTGTTGCCAATGAAGTTCGTAGCTTATCCGTTGGCTCAACTGAGCTTAATCAAGATATTCGAACTGAAATTAATAAAGGCAAAGAGATTATTGCTAAGTTACGTGAATCTGTAGAAGCGATGGCTTCGGCCGATATGACATCAACTCTAGAAGCAAAAGAAAAAATGTCCTTGATGATGACTCATGTTGAAGAAGTTAACACTCAAACAAATGCTAGTGTAGAAGAGCTTTCCATCATAGCACCTAAAATAACAGAGGCAGTTGGTATTGGTGTGCGTTCATTGCAATTTGAAGATTTAACCCGTCAATCATTAGAATCCATACAAATGAATATTAGTAGTATTCATGAGATAAGTGATGTCTTGGCAACATTTGATAAAAATCAGCATATTGCTGTTCATCAACAATTAGTAAAACTCAAAACAACTTGCCAACAGGTCTATCTTGAAACTAGAAAATCAGAAGACTCGCGTAGCGTTAAGCAATTAAATATGGATGAGGGTGATGTTGACTTATTTTGACTTATTTCAACCTGACTAAACTTTTCAAACTAAAAGGAAGATATCTATGACTATTAGCAGTAAACTTTCTACCGATGGTAAACAAATAGTTATTGCAATAGATGAGCGGTTCGATTTCTCGTTACATCAGCAATTTCGTGATGCTTACAGTAGTGTAACGACTAAAGATTTGACCTATATATTGGATTTAAGGCAAACCCAATATATGGATAGCTCTGCACTTGGCATGATCTTATTGCTAAAAGACCATGTACAACTTTATGCGGGCCAATTAATCATATCTAAACCGAGTGATACGGTAAGAAAAATATTGGAAATAGCTCAATTTCAGCGCTTAATGACAATCGAATAATACTATTATTATCAGCTCTTATGGTAAGGCAGAACTTTGCTTTTACCTTAAGATTAAGGATGTGAGATGCCTAAAAACCAGAAGCTAGCGTTAGTGGTTGATGATTCTAAAATGCAATGTAAATTGCTGTCAGTGCTGTTACAAGAAGAAAACTACCAAGTGGTTGTTGCCAATGATGGTGCAAGTGGCGTAGAGATGTATATCAAGCACCAACCGGACCTTGTCTTGATGGATATCAATATGCCCATTATGGATGGTTTTGAAGCAACGAGAAGAATTAAGAAGCTGTCTGGGATAGGTAACTTAGCACCACTTATCTTTATTACTAGCATGGATAACGAACAAGCATTTATTGATAGTGTTGAGGCCGGTGGTGACAGTATTTTGGTAAGGCCTTTTTCTCCTAAAGTTTTTAAAGCAAAAATAAAGGCAATACAAAGAATAAGTGATTTGGTTGAACAGGTAAAAGGTCTTCAGCAAGAGCAACAAAATGATGCCGAGCTGGCTGAAAAAATGATGTCTGATGTGATAGAGGCAAGGAATTTTGCACTAGATAAAATCGGAGTTATTAAAAAAGCGGCGACTATTTTTAGTGGTGATATTCATCTTAGTGCTCAACGTCCTAATGGTGATATTCACATTCTTCTTGGTGACTTTACCGGTCATGGCTTACGCTCTTCCATTGGTGCTATTCCTGTTACAGAAACCTTTAGAGCAATGACAAAAAAAGGTTTTTCAATTTTAGACATCGTTGCTCAACTCAACCGGCAAATGCATACATTGTTGCCCGGAGATCTATTTTTTGCCGCAAGCTTTGCTTGTATTTCTGAACATGAAAAGTCAGTTTACGTTTTTAATGCTGGCTTACCAGATGGTTACCTCTTTAATGAAGAGGCCGATATTAAGAGACAATTTTCCTCAACACATCCCCCTTTAGGTATTTTACCGGAGTTACTATCTGATGTTCAGCTTGATGCTGTTCAGGTAAACAAAGGGGATAGATTAGTATTTATCACCGATGGTATTGTCGAGGCAAGAAATGAGGCAGGGGAGCTTTTTGATTTTGCGCGTTTTGAACGAGCCGCTATTGAAGGCATAGCTAAGAAAGATCTTGTCAATAGTGTCTTAGCTAGTCTTGATGATTTTTGCCAACACTGTGAGCAAGAAGATGATATTTCTCTAGTTGATGTTCCCTGTAGTGGTTGGCAACAAGTTGAATTTAGCAATAAGGTCACTATTCCAGAAGGTTTTACCGAAGAAGATAATTACTTTACTCGAGAGCAAAAGGGATTACCAACCTGGTGTTATCATTTACATTTAACGGGTAAGCTTTTGAAAACGGTTAATCCAATTCCGTTAGTGATGAGTCAAATTAATGATTTAGAAGGAGCTGGGGAGCACTGGCAGAGTTTATATACTATATTAACAGAACTGTTTGTTAATGCGCTTGATCACGGTGTGTTGGAATTAAATTCATCATTAAAAGACTCTGCAGAAGGTTTTAGCCAGTATTTTAATGAACGAGCGAAGCGACTAGATAAACTTGCTCAAGGCGAAATGAATGCCTCTGAGAATTTTGTTCGCATATCATTGAAATATTTCCCATTGTCTCATGGTGGAAAGATGATTATAAATATCAAAGATAGTGGCAGTGGCTTTGATATTGTCAATGTGTTGAAAGATAACAGTCATGCGATGGTTGATGGTGTACAGCTAAGTGGCCGCGGAGTCGAGTTAGTAAATCAACTGTGTGATACCTTAGAGTACGAAGAGCAAGGCACGTTAGTGACAGCGAGTTATATTTGGCATGGTTAAATGGTGTTATACCAATCGGACTAGTTAATTGATCACTTAGCGAGAATTAAAAGGCTTAGAGGCAAGGCAAGGCATTGAGCAAAGAGAATGGTTATTTCCTTCTCAAAATCAATAACGCAGCTAAATTGGTCGATATATGAATGCGTTTGGTATTAATAAAGCACAAAAAGGAACTTTACAATGATAAAGCACAATTTGTTGATTATTGATGATGATATTGAATACTTAAAACTCTTGGCTGAAAGCTTAGAAGATAGCTTCGATGTTAAATGTGCTAATAATTTATCACTTGCGCAGGACTTACTACGTGAAAATATTCATTTTGATATTGCCTTAGTTGATGAACATATTGGTGATGAAAAAGGCTCTGATTGGATTAAGCTTCAACATAATCAGACAAACTCTCCGACCTCATTTGTACTGTATTCGGGCATGGCAACTGAAGAGGCTATCCTTAAGGGGTTAGAGTGCGGTGCAGATGACTTTTTAGCAAAACCATTTTCTTTATTAGCGCTTAATTCAAAACTAGAAAAACTCATTGATTATCAGGACAAAATCCATAGCTTTGAAGATGAAATAAAATCTAAAAATAATGTAATCAATGTCTCAATGGCTCAAGCTTCTAAATATGGAAGCTGCATGCAATTAACCTCCAAACTGAACCATTGTTTTACCTATGAGCAAATTAGAGATGAAGTTTTCTCTTACTTTCATAGTATGGACTTGCATGGTTGTATTGCCTTTTACCCAATCAATGATACGCCAAGTTTCTTTAGTGCTCAAAAGGGCATCTGTTCACCAGTGGAAATAGAAGTAATGGAGTTACTAAAGGTAAAGCCTCATGCGCTTGTTTCTTTATTCATCCTTAACCTCGAAGAAGGTACTGTTGATACTGATATCTACATTGATGCCCTAGCCTCTGTTATTGAGTGTATAGGCGCAAGAATGGCGTTTATAACTTATAAAAACTCATTAGTTAGCGTGCAAGAACAAATTAAACAAGCGGTTGGCACCACGAAAAAAATGGTAGCAATATCTAAACACCATCAACAAGAGGTGATGAATGAAATCGTGCAAAAGATGGGCACGAGTTTTCATATTTTAGATATGACTCAAGACCAAGAAGACTTCTTAACAGACTTGGTTCATGGTGCATTAAAAAAACACAGCCAAGATGATATTAATTTCTTAGAAGTTACTCAACTGCTAGATCAAGCATTAAACAGTGTTGATCAACTGCAACAATTAAATACTGAAAATGATGAAATTGATCATGGCAATGATATTGATGATGAGGATGAACTATTTTGAACTCACAATCACTAGAGTTAACACACAAAGTCCTTACTGGGATTGACGAGGCTTATTGGCAATGGGATATTGTTAATGAACAAATTTTTTATTCTGCTCAGCTAATGAAAATGCTTGGTTATGCTGATCAGGAACAAGTTGGAACGAGTGGTCTTTGGGAGAAGCATGTAAATAGCCACACGTTAGAAGATATCCATGTAAAAATTCAACAGCATTTGAAAGGCGACATCGAACGCTTTGATGTTACTATCCCTATTACCAACGATAAGGGAAACAAGATTTGGCTACATGCCGTGGGCAAGGTAGTTGAACGCATTGATGGCAGAGCAAGTTTAATGTTTGGTACAGTGAAAGATGTCACTGATACTAAGAATATGATAGTGCAATTAAAAAAACAAAATGATTGGTTAATGTTAGCTGAACGTATCAGTAATTCAGGACATTGGCGCTTTGATATAAAATCTGAGACCCTTGACTGGTCCGCTGAAATTTTTCGTATTCATGGGATATCGAATAAATCAATAACTCCAAACTTTGAAAGTGCTGTGGACGCTCTATTACCTCGAGACAGACCTAAGTTTCGCACCAGTTTTCATAATGCAATTCACCAACAGCAGCCATTTTACCTCAAAACTACTCTGATTCAACCTAATGGTCAAAAGGTGAAAGTTGAGATAATTGCAGAGGTTGAAAGAGATAGTAATGGTATTGCACTAGCTGTATTTGGTGTTTATAAAGACATAACACGTAGTGAAGATCTCTTTGAGAAGTTAAAGCTCTTAGCGATGGTTAATTTTACCATCAAGGTACCTATATTTTTTATTGATGATAATGATAATGTCGTATACCAAGATATCTCCCCCCACCACGATGGCGCTAGTTCAGTACTTTTTAACTATATAAATTTTAGCATTACGGAGTACATGGAATACAAAAAATTAGCGAAGCAACAGGGGCAGATAAAAGAAACTAATGTCAGTTTTGATAAATATACAACGGTATTTGATTTATCGGTGACCTATGAAGCCGATGAAGGCATTTACATTTGGATTGTTGAAAGTGTCACGGAAAAATTTAGAAAAGAGCAACAGCAAATCATCTCTAATCGATTAGCCTTATTAGGTAATACGTTTGGTAACGTATCTCATGATATTAATAATGTATTAGGTGTTGCCCTTGGTGCCATAGAGATGTTAGAAATAAAATTCTCTCGTGGTGAACAAGATATCTCCTCTTATATTGATCGAGTTAAAAATGCTATTGATAAAGGTAAGGATGTTACAGAGCGCTTATTAGCTTTTACTCGCAAACCTACGGTAAAAGTTGTCAGTTTTGACCCTATTCAAGACATTTATGATAACCAATACTTATTTAAGCAATTATTGTTAAGTACTATCAATATCAATTTTAATTTTCAGCCGATCCATTGTTCGATTACCTTTCCTCAAGGTGAGTTTATAAATATTTTGTTGAATTTAGTGTTGAATGCTCAAGATGCAATTCAGGAAAAAGGCCTAAGTGGGCAAATTGAAATTTCTGCAAATATAGTTAATGGCAACCGTTTAGAGATTCATGTCAAAGATAGTGGGGTAGGTATTGCAAAAGAGAACTTAACTAAGATATTTGATCCTTTTTATAGCTCTAAATCAGTAAATAAAGGTAATGGTATCGGCTTGGCAAATGTTTATAGCACTATGTATAAACACAACGGCTTGATTCAGGTTGAAGGTGAATGTGACCTTGGTGGTGCTCACTTTACTCTGGTCTTTAAATGCAAAGAATTAAAAGAAAAGTATTCAGCTAATGATTCGAAATTAGCTTCATTAAGCTACCAAAACACCAATATTTTAGTACTTGATGATGAAATTAGTATTGCGGAATTTGTCGCATTATTTCTAGAGAGTAAAGGGGCTAACGTTGTTGTTGCAAATAACAAGGAGCAACTGATCGAAAAAATCAATTCTGATATCATTTTTGATATATTTATCACTGACATGATCTTACCTGATTTATCAGGTAAAGAAGCCGTTATCATGGTAAAAGAGAAATCACCTGATATTAATATCTTCTCTATTAGCGGCTACATTGCTATTGAAGATAGAAGTTGGGACTATCCAGTGCTGAGAAAACCTTTTAATTCAAAGGAATTAGCAGAGTTCTTAGCTATCTAGCTTAACAAAATATTAAGAACCATGTACATTGTTAAAATATAGATTTAAATTAATTTGTAGTTAGGTACCAGTACCATGAATTTAGAAAAAGAAAATAAGATACTTGTTGTTGATGACGCAAAAGATACTCAAATGTTATTGGAGTTTGATCTTAGTGCGGCTGGTTATCAAGTCATATGCTGTGATAGTGGTGAAGATGCTCTTGCCCAATTAGAAGCCATATCAGTTGATCTTATTTTACTTGATATGTACATGCCAGGTTTGTCCGGATTAGAAACATTAGTAAAAATTAAAGAGCACACTATTAGTGCTCAAACTCCGGTAATTATGTTATCTGCTTCAACAGATGAAGATGAAGTTGTCGCGGCTTTAGAATTAGGGGCAGGGGATTATGTTATTAAGCCTTATGTTGCCAAAGTACTACTCGCCCGCATTAGAACAGCAATAAGATTAAAGGAAAAAACCGCGCAATTAGAATATTTAGCGAAGACTGATTTTTTAACCAGTTTAAATAATCGAGGTAGTTTTTTCGAGCTTGGCACTAATGCAATCAGCTTAGCTAGTCGAGCCGGTCAACCATTAGTTGTAGCCATGTTTGACATTGATTTTTTTAAACAAGTAAATGATAACTTTGGTCATGATGCCGGTGACCAGGTTCTACGTACTTTTAGCAAGATCATGACTGAAGTTTTTCGAGATTATGATATCGTCGGACGAATTGGCGGCGAAGAGTTTGCGGTATGCTTGCCAAATACTAGCAGTGGTGATGCCTATATTGCTTGTGAGAGGTTAAGGCAACAAATAGAACAAAGCCATATCAGTATTACTGATGAGCAGAATATAGCCAATGATATTAATATTACAGTCAGTGTGGGCTTAGTTCTAGCTGAAAGTGACTC
>Ga0209292_1006842_pt1 | contig 11051 bp, 9 predicted proteins | sample GOMGulsemesocosm_2_FD_184634 | JGI IMG/M metagenome (GOLD analysis project Ga0209292, IMG submission 184634) | Methane-oxidizing microbial communities from mesocosms in the Gulf of Mexico - GOM9C Gulf of Mexico (SPAdes) (version 2) | ecosystem: Environmental > Aquatic > Marine > Cold seeps...
AAGAACACAACCTAATCTTCGCGCTAAAGCGCTCCCGTCTGGAAGATCGGGGGGTTACGCCTATGAGTGGACACTAAATGCTATCAAAGGAGCGGCATCAAACCGAAACAGGTACAGTAGACCAACTCCGAGGAATTGGTCCTCACGCCGTTTCAAGTCATTGGTGGTTCCAGTCGTCTGGGTCAGCATTATTATTCGGCGACAGACCAATAATATCACCCTTGGTAGAACATCCCAGCCCCAACACAGTGCGATTGGCATAACCGAAATAAGCCGAAACTTGGTTGATCTCAAGGATCTCACCATCGTCCCAACCCACAGCACGTAATTCTTCAATATCCAACTCGCGCAGGGCATTTGGGTCGCGTGTCAATGTGCGCACGTAACGCATTGCCTGCTTTTGTGCCTCATCCAACGGGGCAGCATCAATATGGCGGGCTTCGATTGCGGCGCGTAGCAAGGCCGATTTATCATCATCACCGACAAGACGCTTCATACCTGCGAAATGATGATCCACACAGTAATTACATTCATTCAATGAGGATACCCAAACGCCCAAACATTCGAGAAACCATTTCGGAATCGTATTGCCGCTGTGATGCAAAACATACTTATAAATCGCCATATGCCCTTCCATCGAATGGGGGCGCAGGCTGTGCATCATCATGATATTATCTACATTCTGACCTGGCCCTTTGACCCGATCATATAACATCTTCAGCTTGCCCGTGGCCTTCTCATAGGGAATGGTTTTAATCCAAGACATTTTTGTTCTCCTCCACTTTCAGCGCAGCCTGCCCCGGATCGTTGCAAATGAGAAGACCCCGGAGAAGAAAGGGCCTGAATTAGATCACGAGATCAGCGATGGCTGGATCATTTGTGATATCCTGCAAGCCAAAGCCCCCATTTTCCAACCGCTCATGCAGATGGGCGAAGTTTTCTTCAGCTGAGGTTTCAATACCAAGCAAAACCGTGCCGAAATTGCGGGCGGACTTCTTCATATATTCAAAACGAGCGATATCATCATCCGGCCCCAAAAGATTCAGGAAGTCTTTCAGCGCGCCAGGGCGTTGTGGCAGGCGCAGCATGAAATACTTCTTCAACCCAAGATATTGCTGCGCACGTTCTTTCACTTCCGGCAGGCGTTCAAAATCAAAATTACCGCCTGAGGTGACACACACCACGGTTTTGCCCCGGATTTCATCCTGAAGGTCTTTCAAAACATCCACCGCCAATGCACCGGCAGGTTCCAAAACCACGCCCTCAATATTGAGCATCTCAAGAATGGTCGTGCAAATCCGATCTTCCGGCACTGCATGGATTTGATCCAAACTGAAACCTTTCAGGCGCTCAAAAGTCCGAGCGCCGATTTTCGCCACCGCAGCCCCATCAACAAAACTGTCGATCTTCTCCAGCGCAATTGGCGCGCCATGGGCAATTGCAGCGGCAAGACTAGCCCCGCCTTCGGGTTCGGCAAAGCGGTAATGCGGCCCTGATGTGCCAAAATAACGGGTCACGCCCGCAGACAATCCGCCACCGCCGACAGGTAATACAATCATATCGGCGTTGCGGCCAAGTTGCGCTTCAATTTCCACCCCGACAGAGGCCTGACCTTCAATCACATCCGCATCATCAAACGGTGACAGAAAATGCGCGCCTTTCTGCGTACAATAAGCTTGCGCGGCCGAGAGGGTTTCGTCAAAATAGTCACCCTCAAGCACGATCTCGACGGCGTCCCCACCAAAGATACGTGTCTTTTCAATTTTCTGTTTTGGCGTCGTAACTGGCATGTAAATAACGCCCTTCACACCGAGATGCGCACAGACCCGCGCCACACCTTGGGCATGGTTGCCAGCACTGGCACAAACGAACACCCGTTGATCCGGCGCAGTGGAAAGTGCCTTGCTGATGGCATTAAACGCCCCACGGATTTTGTAAGATCGCACCGGTGACAGATCTTCGCGTTTTAGCCAAATATCTGCGCCATATTTCGATGATAGATGATCATTTCGTTGCAGTGGTGTCACCGCAAAAAGAGTGCGCATTTTGCCGGTGGCGTCTTTGGCGTCGTCTTGAAAACTCATGTCAGATCCGCTGATAACTGGATAAAAGATGCTGGGGAGGGTCGCGCAATTGCAGATCCCTGCCAGCTTTGCTTAGGCGCTTGAACTATGGGGTTCAACTGATTTCCGTAACGTTAGCTGCCTCACGAGCCACCGCATCAATCGCGGCCCTGATATCTTCAGGCCGCGAGCGATGGTTGGTGATTGCTGCACGCAGCATGGTGACGCCGTTCACCCCGGTGGTCGAAAACACCGCCTCGCCACTTTCTTGAAGGTTTTGGGCAATCTCATTGTTCAGAGCGGATTGTGCATCAGGTGCCAAATCCGCGCGTGCCGTAAAGACACAGACATTGGAAATCACGTCGCGCCCCATCTGCATCAAAGGCTGCGCCGACACTTCCTGTGCCATCAGTTCAGCAAGCTGGCAATTGCCGGTGATCGCGTCAGAAAACGCCACTTCGCCATAGGTTTCTAGCGCACACCAAACCTTCAAGGCCCGGTTGCCACGCGACAGATCAATACCATAATCAGTGAACCAAGGTTCACCCCCGGCAAGACCACGATCCGCACCTTCCAAATAGGCGGGCCGGGCAGAAAAGGCCGCACGATGTTCGACCTCATTGCGGATCAAAACCATGCCGCAATCATACCCCACATACATCCATTTGTGGAAGTCGAGCGCAATACTATCGGCCCGCCCAATCCCATCACTGAGCGCGCGATACGGCTGTGCCGCAATACGTGTCCAAGCGCCAAACGCGCCATCCACATGCAACCAAAGACTTTCCGCTGCAGCCAGATCCGCCAGCGCATCCAGATCATCAAACGCGCCAATATCAACCGATCCCGCCGTTCCTACTAGCAAGAATGGGTGCGCACCTGCTTCGCGATCCTGCTTCAACATATCACGCAAAGCCTGTGGATTCATTTGACCGTTTAACGAGGGAACCAAACGCAGGCATTCAGCCCCAAGGCCCAGCAGTTCCAAGGCCTTACGTGTCGCATTATGCACGCCATCGGAAGCATAGGCCGTCAATTGGCGTGCGCCCTGCCCTTTGGCCCGCACATCGTTTAATTTCCGCACCCGCGCCGCCTGAAAGGCAATTACTGTGGCTTGCGATGTGCCCGCCACCAGTAATCCGCTGGCACTGTCAGGCATCTCCATCTTATGGCGCGTCCAATCCACAACCGCACGTTCCATCCGGTTTGCAGCGTGATCTCGCCCACCAAGATTTGCGTTCACGACAGAGGCCGCCATGGAGGCAATCAGGTCACTCGCCAGCCCACTGCCCTGCACCCAGCCCCAAAACTTTGGGTGTGTATTGCCGCCATGAAACGGCAACACATCGCGGGTGATTTGCCCCACGACGTCCTCAGCCCCACGTTCAACGGCCTGGATTTCATAACGGCGATCAATGTCTTCTGGCGGGGCCTGCCATGGGCGCTCGGCCGCTTGTTCCAACTGATCAAGACAAGCATCCAGCATTTTATGTGCCTGAACACGAAAGGCCTCAGCATCCTGTGAATCAAGCCCAGTACCCTTAAAATCATCCTGCATCTGCGTAACCCTCCCCACGGTTTCCTATCTTGTAACCGTCAAGTAGCTTCTGCCCAAGCCTCAAATGCGGCACTTTATGCTCTCCCTTATCCACATCAATCCACAAGATATGGGAATTCACACTAGCCTTCCCCCTTCCACAGCCCCCCCTGACCTGCCATAAAGGTGAAAATTCAGGTAAAGATGAGCGGCACAATCAATGGCAGACGACCTTTTAGGCGCAGCGAAACCCGAAAAAACCTATGACGCTTCTTCCATCCAAGTCTTGGACGGAATCGAACACGTTCGCTTGCGTCCGGGCATGTATATTGGCGGCATTGACGAACGATCTTATCACCACCTTGTCGCTGAAATCGTTGATAACTCAATGGATGAAGCTGTCGCTGGGCATGCCACCCGCATTGAGATCACGCTGAACGCCGACAATTCTGTCACTGTGATTGATAATGGCCGGGGTATTCCGACCGATCCGCACCCCTCTGATCCTTCAAAATCCGCGCTTGAAATCATCTTTTGTACACTGAACGCGGGTGGTAAATTCTCCGGCGACGCCTATGAAACCTCCGGCGGTCTGCACGGCGTTGGCTCATCGGTTGTGAACGCGCTATCTGATCGTCTCTATGTCGAGGTCGCCCGCAATCGCGAACTTTTCGCCATTGAATTCATACGCGGTGTGCCCACCGGCCCGATCCAAAAAGTCGGCGCGGCCCCCAACCGTCGCGGCACCTCTGTCACCTTCCACCCAGATCCCGAAATTTTTGGCAGCCAAAAGTTCAAACCGAAGCGTTTGTTCACCATGGTGCGTTCCAAGGCCTATCTCTTTTCTGGCGTCGAAATCCGTTGGAAAAGTGAGATCGAAGACGGCGATATGCCGATGGAAGCCACTTTCAAATTCCCCGGTGGTTTAGCTGATTATCTGGCCGAAACCCTTGAGAATGTAACCACTTACGCAGAATCTCCCTTCGCCGGAAAGGTGTCGTTTAAGGAGAAATTTGGCGTGCCTGGTTCCGTTGAATGGGCGATCAACTGGACGCCCGCGCGTGACGGTTCAATTCAGTCCTATTGTAACACGGTTCCCACCCCCGAAGGCGGCACCCATGTCGCCGGTTTCTGGGCCGCCGTGCTGAAAGGCATCAAAGCCTATGGCGAATTGGTCAGCAACAAAAAAGCCAGCCAGATCACCCGTGATGACTTAATGTCGGGCGGTTGTGCGCTGGTGTCTTGCTTCATCCGCGACCCGCAATTCGTTGGCCAAACCAAAGATCGCCTATCAACGGAAGCCGCCCAGCGGATGGTTGAAAATTCCGTGCGCGACTACTTTGACACATGGTTGGCCTCCGACACCAAAGCCGCCGGTGCAATCCTTGATTTCCTCGTGCTGCGCGCTGAAGAACGTCTGCGCCGTCGCCAGGAAAAAGAGACCGCCCGCAAGACCGCCACGAAGAAGCTGCGCCTGCCCGGTAAACTGACCGATTGTTCGTCAAAAAGCCGCGATGGCACGGAACTGTTTATCGTGGAAGGGGACTCTGCGGGTGGGTCCGGCAAGGGGGCGCGCAACCGTGTGAACCAAGCGCTTTTGCCCCTGAAAGGTAAGATCCTGAACGTGCTTGGCGCGGCCTCCTCCAAGCTGCACACAAACGCTGAAATCAATGATCTATGTGAAGCGCTTGGCGTGGGCATGGGCACAAAATTCAATGTTGATGACCTGCGTTATGACAAGATCATCATCATGACCGATGCGGATGTCGATGGCGCCCATATCGCGGCTTTGCTGATGACATTCTTCTTCACCCAAATGCGCCCGTTGATTGATCAGGGCCACCTGTATCTGGCCTGTCCACCGCTCTATCGCCTGACCCAAGGTGCCAAGCGGGTTTACGTGGCCAATGACGCTGAGAAGAACGAATTGTTGGAAAAAGGCCTTGGCGGCAAAGGGAAAATTGATGTGCAGCGTTTTAAGGGTCTTGGTGAGATGGACGCCAAAGATCTTAAAGAAACCACAATGGACCCAAAATCACGCAAGCTGATCCGCATTACAATCAATGAGGAAGAACCCGGCGAAACCGGTGATCTGGTGGAACGTCTCATGGGTAAAAAACCTGAGCTGCGCTATCAGTATATTCAGGAAAACGCCCGGTTTGTTGAGGAGCTGGATGTTTGAGTAGAAAATATTATTGGATTTCAATAAAGCGCTTAAAAATACACGAGTTCAACACAACTCTACGCGCCCTCTCTCCTGATGAGATAAGTTGGGCTGCCAAATTTGAAAAGCTGAGCGAGCTGCAAAACAGTGCTACGAGACAATTTGTCAAGCTTTGCTCATCTCTTCTGATCACGTATTTAGTTCTAACTGCTCTTAACTCAGAAGGACGCTTGATAGTCAGCTTCCAAGGAGTCTCCGCGTCGATACCGACCGCATACTATTCAATTGTCATGAGTTTCTTGTATTTGATTTCCACTCTATCTTTGCTTCACCTTTTAACCGTGATGTCGTTACGCACCAAATTGTCGGGGCGTTTTTTTTCTCATGGGTTTTCCAGCAATATATATGGTCTCATCAAAGGATATGACGAAAACTCCTTGGCCATTCCAGTGGTTGACAATACATTTCTAAGAGAACGATTTGCGATCTCAACGATTATCAGCATTGTTCTACTTCTAACATTAGCCTGCTTATTAATACCATATTTTGCATACGGTGTTCACCTAACAGCAATTCAAGTTGAGCTTCTAAGGTCTGAAGGACTTCATGTTTTCGAAAAAATTGCTGCCGCTGCAACTATCTGCATATCGGCTTACTCTGGACTATACTTCATACTTTTCCAGACTCCACTACCCTATAAAAAGAATGCATACTCAATAAGGTGGGGCTTTTTATCAATAATATCAAATGAATACCCGCACCCACGCGCACGCACTTGGCTGGACGAGTAATTTCCGACCCTCCCCACGGGAGGGCGCTTCGCACCCACCCAGGGTCACGCGCCGCCCTTTGCAAATCTCACACCTCATATGCGCCTACTCATCAAGCTTATGCCGTTCCACAGGCACGACGGTCCCTCACCCCCCAAGGGATGGCACTTCGCTAATGTTACCTGCATTCATAAAGCCGTAACGTAACTGACGAGGTTAGCTCTTGCGTCCATGCATCCCCCCGCTACCCTGCTCCAAACCGCGCGAAGGATGATCTCATGAACCCGCCCACTTTTTACGCCTCGATCATGTTGGCCGCCGGCATTGGTATTCCGGTACTGGCAGCATTGAACGCACGCCTCGGGCAACATCTCGCATCCCCCGCAACGGCCGGATTTATCCTGTTTATTGTGGCGCTAAGTTCCACGGCGATTGTCATGATGTTAACCACTGGCCCCAGCGCGCTAAAGCTCGCCCCCACGGCCCCGAAACATCTGTTCATGGCGGGGTGCCTTGTCGCCTTCTACCTGCTGTCGATCACTTGGATCGCGCCAAAGTTCGGCATCGGCAACGCTGTGTTCTTCGTATTATTGGGCCAGATGATATCCGCCGCCTTGATTGACCATTTCGGATTATTCGGCGCACAGACCTCCCCCCTGACGCTCACACGTGCCGCTGGCGTCGCCCTGATGGCGGTGGGGGTTTGGGTCACGCAACTTACCCGCTGATCACATCCGCGCGACATGCCATTGCCAGCGCCCCTGACAACGCCTTAAGCATAACGGGTAGTTATCCGGATGGGCCCGTGTCTTTTGTGATTGATAATCAGATGTTCTTTATTGCCGGCAGTTTTTTTGTCGGTGTGTTTGGCACGTGGTTAATGGTGCGCTGTAATTGCACGCGAACAGGTTGGTATATTGCGGATCTCATGTGGGTCGGTTTGGGTGGTTTTGGTGCTGTAACGGCCCTGCTGGCCGGTGTCTGGCAAGAGGATAGCTCGCGCCTTGATCGCCAAATCGCGGTTGCCTTCGCGGTAACACGGCAGTTTGAACATGATGCGGCGCGGTTCCGTCTTCGTTTTTGTGACGGGGCACCCCTAGCCCAGGGCAGTGAAGGCGATATAAACAAACTGTGTGATAAGGTGGAATTTCTTTCGGCCTCGGTCTCCGGCAACCGGCAGTTGCCGCTGTTCTATGAGGTCGCCCGCACCCCAACACCGCTGGAGGAACTTGGCCTGTTGTTAAGCGTTTGGAACAGCCGTCCTGAAGTGGTCGACATGAAAACTGCGGGTATGAGCGCCACGGGCGAAGGCTTTGATCCTATGGAGCTTTTGGTGTTTGAAGCGCGTGATGACACCACCGACGCAGCCCTTGTGGCGCTGGAACTTTATGCCCAAGATGCCACTGTTTCTAACGCGAGCGCAGCCTACGCAGCCCGCGCCGGGTTCATCGTGATCGCCCAAGCCTATGATGAATTGCTGACCCAAGTTTCCAGCCTGAAACAGGAATGGGATTTCTTGCAGGAAAACGTATTGCTGCTTTTGTTGCAAATCTTTGCGATATGCCTTGTGGCCTTCGCCGCGCCCTTTCGGATCGGCAAGTCTTTGGTCGATCTGGGCAATCCACCGGACCTGATGGACAGCGATTTCTGATCAACGCCAGAGGGATTTATGCCTCCGTCAAAACCCCATGATCAAGCTGCACCACACGCCCCATACGCCCGGCCAATTCATGATTATGGGTGGCAATCAAAGCAGCTAGGCCAGTTTCGCGTGTCATCTCCATCAGGGTTTCAAACATACGATCTGCGGTGTCCGGGTCAAGATTTCCGGTCGGTTCATCCGCCAGTAAAAGTTGCGGACCATTCGCCATTGCCCGGCAAAAAGCCACCCGTTGTTGTTCACCGCCAGACATTTCCGCGGGGCGATGTTTCATACGTTCAGCAAGGCCCACACGTGTCAGTAAATCCTGTGCAATTTTTCGTGCTTCGCGTTCCGGCACACCATTGGCAAGCTGCGGCAGAACAACATTTTCTAGGGCTGAAAATTCGGGCAGAAGATGGTGGAATTGATAGACAAATCCGATTCCGCCACGCCGCGCCATCGTACGCATGTTGTCTGAACGCCCAGAAAGAGTATCACCATTCAGAACGACCTCACCACTGCTGGCTTTATCCAACAGCCCTGCAACATGTAGCAGGGTTGATTTCCCCGCACCAGATGGCGCAATTAGCGCAACGACTTCGCCGCGCATCAGTCGAAAATCGACACCCTTTAGAACCTCAACCTCATTCACACGGCCCGCGTTATAGGTTTTGCGCAACCCGCGCAGTTCAAGCACCGGATCAGTCCCAGAATTAGTCCCCGTATTAATCATTATGCAAAGCCTCTACCGGGTTCATCCGCGCCGCACGACGGGCTGGGAAAATTGTAATTCCAAAAGACAGTAACAGCGAAAGCCCAACGGCAGAGAACACATCCTGCCACTCAAGTTCCGCCGGCAACCGGTAAATCCCACGCACAGACGCATCCCAAGCCTGCCCGCCAGATGCCCCGTTGATAAAGGCCAGAATGCTATCGAAATACATCGCAAACAGACAGCCAAGGACCACCCCAAATGCGGTGCCAATCAGCCCAACCAACGATCCGCAGATGAAGAACACCCGCATCACGGACCCCTGTGAAAGCCCCATGGTGCGTAGAATACCAATGTCACGCGTCTTGTTTTTCACCAGCATTACAAGACCGGAAATAATGTTGAGCGACGCGATCAACACAAGCACGCTCATCAGTACAAACATCACAGTATCTTCGATTTCAAGCGCGGTCAAAAAGCCGGAAGAGCTGTCCTTCCACGTCCAAATCAACGTGCCTTCACCACCCGCCTGCAACAGCGACAATGTCATGTCATCGACCGCTTCCGGGTCTTCAATAAACAGCTCAACCTCATCGGCCACGCCTTCACGGTTAAAGAAACTTTGAGCTTCGGCAAAAGGCATATAGATCCGGGTTTTATCAATCAGATAGCGACCAGAGCTGAAAATATGCACGACCTCGTAAGTGTTTACACGCGGGCTGGTGCCAAAAGCGGTTTTCACGCCATTTGGTGAAATCAGCTTGATCCGATCCCCCACCAAAAGGCCCAACTCACGCGCCACTTGCATGCCAATGGAAACGCCTTCCGAAAACCGCGCGAGATCGCCTCGCCCAGTTTCAGGATCCGCGATACGTGGGATGCTCAGGATGTCTTCCGTCTGAATGCCATAAACTTCTACGCCCGCATTATTATCACGATTGTTCGCCATCACTTGCGCCCGTACCAAAGGGGCCGCGCGTGTGACACCAGGAACCGCGCGCAAGATCGCGGCTTTTTCCTGATAATCCGGGATTACATTTGTCAGCAAACCATGCTCGTTCACCGCACTTTGCTGATAAACCGTCACATGGGCATTTGCCCCAAGGATCGTATCAACGAATTCATTCCGAAATCCAGTGCGCACGGCCAAGGTAATGATCAACGCCGCAACCGCCAACATAATGCCAATCAGCGATATCCAGGTCATAGTGCTGACCCCGCCCTCGGACTTGCGCGCGCGCAGATAACGCCATGCGATCAGCCATTCAAAACGTGAAAACGGGCGGGTAGATCCGGCCATGTCGGCTCCTGTTATAATTGGCGTGACCATGCGGTGCAGCCGTCAAAAGATCAAGCGCTATGCGCCTCGCAGGCGCCATCCCGCCCGCACATGTTTCGCACAACCAAGTCATTGCCCAATTTGACAAAATATATGCGGCACTCTCGCGCCGCATATCTCTTTTTTGGTTCTTCAAATATCCTCGCCGAAGGCATCAGGTTTCGCAGAAACCTGATGCCTCACAGATTGGCGTAGATCGCGATGATTTTGTTGATCGCGGCATCTGGCGTCATCTCTTCGCTTTCGCCAGTTTTACGTGATGTCACTTCAACAACACCGTTTTTCAACCCACGCGGACCAACCGTGATGCGCCATGGCAAACCAATCAAGTCCATGGTGGCAAATTTCCCACCAGCGCGTTCCTTGCGGTCGTCATAGAGTGGCTCGAGCCCGGCTTTGGTCAATGCCGCGTAAAGGTTTTCACAGGCCCCATCCGCTTCCTCATCACCCTGCTTCAGGTTGACGATGCCACAGTGATACGGCGTCACGCCTTCAGGCCAGATAATGCCCTTATCATCATGAGACGCCTCAATAATCGCGCCCAACAGGCGGGAAACACCAATGCCATGCGACCCCATATGCACAGGCACTTGCTTCTGGTTTTCATCAACCACAGTCGCGTTCATGGACTCGGAATACTTGGTGCCAAAATAGAAGATCTGCCCCACTTCAATCCCACGTGCAGAACGGCGACGCTCCTCAGGAACCTCATTAAAGGCAGCCTCATCATGGGTTTCATCCGTACGAGCGTAACGTGTTGTGAACTCTTCCAGAATGCTATTGCATTGTGCTTTGTCGTCAAAATCAACGTCGCGGGCACCAAG
>Ga0209292_1006843_pt1 | contig 11050 bp, 6 predicted proteins | sample GOMGulsemesocosm_2_FD_184634 | JGI IMG/M metagenome (GOLD analysis project Ga0209292, IMG submission 184634) | Methane-oxidizing microbial communities from mesocosms in the Gulf of Mexico - GOM9C Gulf of Mexico (SPAdes) (version 2) | ecosystem: Environmental > Aquatic > Marine > Cold seeps...
TCACAAACACTTTCATAATAACTCCACGAAGAACATAGGCCTTTTGAGGCCCTGTAACTGGGAGTCTACTGACCCCCGCTAATTCAACTTGTGGATAAAAACGCCAAAATTCCGACGCACTTATCCGCTGTTAGCGGGAAATGGGGGGACGAAAAAGAGAAGCGGTTAACAGGCCATCAACACGTTCATTGAAGCGACGAGTTAACAAGACTACGTCAAATGGGGGGAATTTTGGAGCAGCGGATAACAGCACAGAAGCCGAACACCCTCCTACACCGCAGTTGCATTCAAGACAACAACCCAGAGGGCTAGCACCATCGTCAGAAGAATTTAGCGCCAAGTGCTGAGAGTGATCCATCACGTCCGAATCCATCGCCTGCTCAGCAGATTGCGGAAAAGAAGCCTGGTTTTGGCAAGAGATTTTCGCAGACGCCATCACTTGACCACCGAAAACTAGTATCAGTAGTACAAGGAGAATTTTTTGGCACCTGACTCTTCGCATTAATTCACTCACTGCAATTTCCATTCTACAGAAGCCATAGAACGTCGCAGCGCAGCTTAGTTCAATCTTTATGTGCTGGCAACCAAAACTTGTTACATGCCCGCCCTCACTCTCAGAGTTCCAGCGGTGGCAAGCCTACAAAACTTTGCTCAAAGCCGAATGGATGACAATTTGGATAACCTAGGACTAACTCTTAGCCTTCTAACAGATTGATATACCACAGCCTTTTAACAAACCACTGACTAAATACAATTGGTTTGCCGTGGATTTCCAAGTGGCCGGTGACATCTAGCATTGAGAAATCTGCGCCAGCAGTAATTTTCCAACCGGTACGTTTTACTGCATCGCCACTTTGCGCCACCATCACACCCAGTGATACCTAGCAAACAAAAAAGCAATTGTCCTGCGAAAATGGTGATAGCCAGAGCTACCTTTCAACAGGAACTGCAGGTGGAACTGATCCGTGTGCTACAGCCCGAGCCCGCGTATATTAGCTGCATTCTATTTACTCGTTCAGCCCGTACGGAATTATAAACTTAACCTGTAATATTCGGCATTATAAAGTACTGTTTAAATAACTGTTTGTTCTTCTATATTCCGAGTTGAAATTTCTAGCCGCACCATTATATCTGTGTAGTTAGTTGATTACTTTTTTTGTGAACTAAGTCAAGAAGACTATAAAAATTTTATATCATAGTATTTCGATTATCGATATTATTCTTATTTGCTACTAATCTTACAAGAATACCCAGTTAATTTCGGGAGCTTCATCATGCGTGCAACTACTTTTATTACTTTGCTGTTAATACTAGTTGTAAGCAGTTCCTCGATGGCTGCGCCAAAGAATAAATCTGGCACCACCGGGAAAAGAGTCGACACAGAATCACCAGTTCTTGTAGTCCCTGGAAACATCACAGCTGAAGCGGTCAGCTCCGAGGGCACTACTGTCACTTTCAAGGTAAGTGCAACGGATAATACCCGTAAGGGACTGACGACAAATTGCACGCCCGCATCGGGCAGCCTATTTCCACTGTCTCAAACGACAGTGCAATGTATTGCCAGAGACAGGGCCGGCAACGAGTCGCTTGATAGCTTTTCCGTTAGCATTGTTGATACGACAAAACCCGTTTTGTCCTTGCCGTCAGATATTACAGGGGATACAACATCTGAATCAGGGGACAGTATTAGCTTTGCGGTAAGCGCAACCGATAGCATAGATGGTTCGATTGCTGTCAATTGCTCGGCAGCATCTGGCTCCCTATTTACAATCGGCCAGACCACTGTAATATGCGATGCTGCGGATAGAGCCGGCAATTCTGTAAGCGGTAGCTTTTACATTACGATAATGCAATCAACTGCGATAGACACCACAGCTCCAGTGCTCTCGCTACCTGGTGATGTTAACAAAGAAGCAATCGCAGCTAGTGGTGCGAGGGTAAATTATTCCGTTAGCGCAACTGACGAGGTAGATGGCCCCGTCGCGCCACTATGCTCCAGTGCCAGTGGCTCAACATACGCTATGGGTCAAACTTCAGTCACGTGTAATGCTTCAGATAGCACGGGTAATACCGTTTCTGGGAGCTTCACCATAACTGTTGTCGATACAACAGCCCCCCAATTAACGTTACCCGCGGATTTAGCCGTTGATGCCACACTATCGACAGGTATAGTGGTTGACTACCTAGTCAGTGCTATCGACAGCGTTGATCAATCGGTTGATGTTATCTGTACACCACTGCCGGGTAGTGTATTTTCCGTCGGTGATTCCTCTGTAAGCTGCCAAGCTATCGATAACAGCGGTAATCTTTCCTCGGGAAACTTTTTGGTCAGTGTCAAACTACCTGTCGCCACTACCTCCACTGTCATTTTAACCTGGTCAATACCAACATCCCGTGAAAACGGCGACCCACTATTTGTCGGTGAACTAGCCGGATATGAGATATATGTGGTAGCCGAAACCTCTGGAGAGGATCAGGTATTGTCAGTCAATGACCCCTTAGCTACCCGTGAAACGATTACCAATCTGGCATCAGATACTTATTACTTTTCTATTAGCTCGATTGACTCTGACGGCTTAAGAAGCGCGCCTTCGGATTTGATATCAACCACTATTCAATGACCTCTGCGTAAAAGGGACTGCGGCCGTACACTGATCAACGCCTTGCTAGCGCCTTCCTTCGACAGCCCGCTTGAATTCCTTAGCCCGGATAAATCAGCAAGGTGAGAGAGCCTTAGAATCCGCAGCGCTGTCCATTCTTAATAGCGCAAAAAATAGGTAGCTCTACGTTATCGCCAATAACCTCCGACTATGCCTGACAAGTAACTGTAATTGTTAACATTGGAATACACTTTACGGTAACGCCCCTACCATTAGACTGAAGTTTAAAAAACATAGGGGATTGGCGCGGCTGAAGGTGGTAGAAAAGGGCCCGTGATCGAACCAAAACACGATACACTCGGTTACCCACTCAAGCTGAAGATTCGCTATGATAATGGAACCTTATAGCTACACCCTGTTGTCACTGCCAAAGAGAAAGTCAGCAACGAGTTATTAAATCCGTCGCAGAAGGCCTTTTCCTGATAGCGGCCGTCAACGGAAAAATAAGTGGCCCAAACACGCCAGTTTTCAATAAATCACAGCAACTCCCCGTTTATTACGGAGCGCCTAATACCTATTATTATAGTAAAGAGGCACAGCGGGATTTCGTGGGGAAGGCGAAAGTATGCCCCCTTTTTCGTGTATACTTACCCCTCCTATAATGTCTTCGCTGGTGTTTCTGATATGACTGAATTTAGGAGTGTAATACCTCACATTATTGAAAGTGTTGGCAATAAGCGAGGGGTTGAGTATTTCCAAGCCATTACCCGTAGCCTGTCATCGGCAATAGGGGCTGATTACACCTTCATTGCTCGCTATAAACCCGAAACTGATTCTTCAGAAACCATATCTATAGTTAAGGGCGACCAACCAAGCGATAATTTCGAGTATGCGCTTGCAGGGTCACCCTGCCAATTGGTAACCGGCGACAGCATCTGTATTTACCAGTCTCAAGTTTGTCATCTTTTCCCGAAAGACCAGCTCTTAGTCGATATGGGTATAGACGGTTATGTGGGGGCACCTCTGCATTCAAAAGACGGAGAAGTTTTTGGTATTGTCGTTGCGCTATATGAACACCCGATCGCCGATACAGACTGGGTAAGCTCGATATTTCAATTCTTTTCTGGTCGTATTTCCGCCGAAATGGAGAACGTTAATCAAGCCAAGTTACTAGAAGATCAGGTTAAAGAACTTAATCAATATAAAATCCAGCTAGAGAAACGGGTAGCAGTAAGAACCCAAGAACTCGAGCTGGCGAAAGACAGAGCCGAAGCCGCCAATAGCGTGAAAGACAATTTTCTTGCTACTATGTCCCATGAGATTCGTACCCCCATGAATGGCGTACTGGGGATGGCAGAGCTCTTACAATCAACGCGGTTAAGCAAAGAGCAGGAAAGCTATCTGCAGTCACTTAGTCAAGCTGGCGAGACTATGATGACCGTTATTAACGATATTTTGGACTATTCGACATTATCGGTCGGTGACATTGAGCTGGAAGCAATAGATTTTTCACCGCGACAATGGCTAGACATTATTAGTAAACCTTACACGCTTAATAATCTTAGTAGCACCTCGTTTTTCTTAGTGATCGACAAAAGCATGCCCGATTATCTCAGCGGGGATGTGGCTAGACTTCATCAAATTCTCAATAATCTCTTAAGCAATGCTATTAAGTTCACAAAACAAGGAGAGATTAAGCTGGTAGCTAAATGTACTAATAAGTCGGAGAAAACTGCCATGGTTACCTTTTCTGTAATTGACTCTGGAATAGGCATAAGTACTGAAAACATGGATAAAATATTCGACCCCTTTTCCCAAGAAGAAAACTCCACCTTCCGGAATTATGGGGGGACAGGCTTGGGCTTGCCTATTTGTAAGCGCCTGGTCAACATAATGGGCGGAGATATTGACGTGATAAGCGAGAAAGGAAAGGGGGCTAGCTTTCGATTTACTATTCCTATGAATATTGGCAAAGCACCCATTGAAAAAAAGACCACTTCGATTAGTAATAATTATGAAGATTTGAAAGTTTTGTTAGCAGAAGATAACAAAGTTAATCAGCTTGTCGTAAAGGGCCAACTTAATAAACTTGGCATTCAATTAACGATTGTTAGTGATGGCCTGCAAGTATTACGAGAATACTTTGATTATGCTGATCAATATGACCTAATATTGATGGACTGTGAAATGCCAAACATTAATGGATATGAAGCTTCAAGAACGATTCGAGATTGGGAAAACGCTCATAACGTTGATTCTACCCCTATCTTTGCTCTAACTGCTCACGTTTTGGATGAAAACACAAGGCTATGCTTAGATGCAGGAATGAATGGAAAATTACTTAAGCCGATTAAGCTTTCAGACTACCCACCTGTGCTGGACACTATTATTTCGTCAAGAAAGAAGATAATGTAGCGGCTAGTTCTTCCGCACAAAAAGAGTGCCCCCACAGCTGTCCGTTATTATTAACACCAAAAAATCAACCTCGGCAATCGCGAGACACTAATAATTTGGCCCTCCAAAGGTACGATTACACGGGCCGTCCACAACGCGCTATTACATTTGTGCCCTGCCTAAAAAAGCGCACCGATTTTAGCGCTGCCCGGGTTCTTATTGAACGCCTCATTAACTTTTGCATAGACCGTCACATCATCCCAAACCGCCACATTGTTTCGAGGTAGCCGTAGGTGAGATTCAGCACTTACATAGCCACTATAAAGCCCGTGTTTGCCAACCTCGCCGTGCTGCTATACTCGACACCACTATCCCGATCCCACTATTTAAGGAACTTGAAATGACTAATTTAAAAGCCCGTCGAATAAAGACGGTTCGAGATCACATGGCGTTCGAATGTGAGTGTGATTGGGACGCGGTGATAGCAACGTTCGAACATCCACGTTACGAATTGTATGGAACCGGTCGAGTATTTGACGGAGAAGAACAGGTACGCAGTTACTTTGCGGCGTCCAGGACCCCGTTCCCGGACCAGGCCAACGAGATTATTTCTCTGGCCGCTGATGACAACGCCACTGTCCACGTCGAGTTCTGGCTTACGGGAACGCACCTTGGGCCACTGCATGCAGGTTCTAGGGTGATTGAGCCTACCGGAAAATCTTTCCGTGTACGTATGGCCGCTACATTCGAATTTGCACCAAACTCCGATAAAATTGTTTGCGAGCGGCCGTATTTTGACCAAAATGCTGTTTTGAAAGGTCTCGGCCTCAGGTAAAATTTTATCGGGAAAAAAGGATCCAGCCTCTTACTATCTATACACGCTGAGTCGATATGCCCTGCGTCAATCAGGTAAAACCGAGATGTGAACTGTCGAGGGCCTACCGGCTTGTCCTGATACAGCCGCCAGCGACATTGCTCACCACAATGGTGCGGGTGTCGTAGTCGACTCACGGCGATGATAGCGATATTAAGCCCGCATTTGTTACCTAGCGGTGCGGTGCGCTGTACAGGCTACTAGGCGAGAAATGACGAAACCTATCATTGCGGTGTGCTGGCTGGGGAACTACTGCGTAATATACCGAATGAATATCGCTCTTCGCCAACCGAAATTCGATAGGGAATTAGAAGCATCTCGATGTCCATACACGCGTAACAATAACTGATTACCGCACATTCATTCATTGGATTCCAGCAACCAAGAAATACACTACTGCTACTTTTTACACTAAGGGATCTATCATTATTTACATTTGCGGAGCCCGTCACACTTCTGCAAAAATGACAAAAGTAATAGGCACATCTTCCTTATAACTGCAAACTATAGCGCCATTGTTTTTTATTTCTTTACAACGAATATGGTCAGCTGCCCACACTCAGCATTTCATTTAAATAGGCTAAAACCCTCGATCCATAAGATTAACCCTTGTACTCTACGGCCAATTGTTTACAGTTGAATTTGAAGAATAGCTATCATCCGGTAACTGTTACCGTAAGAAATAATTATCGATACTTATCCAATTGAATCCCGAGGCCGCCTATTATGCTCGAAATAATGACTTACGAATTGTGGATTGACAGGACCAAGGCAGGTATTACAAAGCCAAGGAGTAAGGCATTAAAAAACATTGACAAAAAACTCGAAAATTATCATTCGATGGGAAAGAGTATTCCACTACGCAATGCTCTTTGTGACGCTATTGGGGACTGGAAAGGTGAAAAAGGTAACACATGGAGGCAGAGTATTCGAAATAAGAATGGCGCTGTACTTGATCTATCCCAACAAGCCAATGACGAATTCGAGCTAACGAATCTCGACAATCAAGCTCTGTTATATCTACAGGACAGTCGGCGACAATTTATTACCCAACTTTTTCAAGGGCGAGAAGTAAAACTTTCGTCTAGAGTTTCAACCTATGCTGCAGGCGGATCTGCAGCTTATCAAGCGGGATCTGTTTCAAACCAAGTTTACCAACTCGCGCAGAAATTAGTGAACTCTATACTAGGGCAAGCCGCCAGTGACCCTATAATGCAACAAATGATCATGACTACAATCGGGAAAAGTATGTCTGATTTGATCGCCCAAATTGCTCCAGGGGTTGGGTTGGCCTATTCGACATCAATGGCAACCTATAACAGCTACCAAGCATTATCTGCAGCTAAGTCTGCCCATAGCATAAAAAATGCTCACTTGGGATTGTTGCCTGAAGCACCCGCAGCAGCTTTTCAAGCTGTTAAAACACTCATTGAAAGAGAACGAGATACTCGCGCCGTTCTTGCCGGTACTCATGGCCTTGAGGCAGCAGCTAAAGCTGCTGGTATTTTTCTTGATGCTGGCGCTGCAACCGGAACCGCCGCGTCGATTATAGCAACATCGTCTAGGCTAGTGGTAAGCCTTCATCTACTCAAAAAAGACTGGGATGAAACAAGAGCTGTTAAAGATATATTACAAAAACCGTGGTTAATCGATAAAACCATTTTTGCTAAGTCGCCCTTATTGGGCTGCTATTTTCTTTTAAGTGCCGATACCTGGATGATTGTTAATCTAGTATGCGAAGACTTTGGTAAACCCGGGTTTAAATATGATGTAGAACAGGCGGTAAAACAACATATAAACCCTCTGCTTAATGTCGCGGGGCAATGTATTGTTACTCATCGTATGACTTTAACCGGACCAGTCCCTAAGTTAACAGTACTGCGTAATGATGAGCTAACCCAAATTGCTGTAAGAAGCACTAAACTTAGCGATAAAGTATCGAATCACCTAGCCAATAGCATTTTCTACAAGGGCCGGACAGGTACCTTTAAATAACGTAACTCAACGCTCCCACAGCGACTATTTATCCCAGCTGTCTAATAGTCGCCTGATGGCAGGTAACGCCGGTCGAGATAGACCCGGCAAACTAACGGTATAAAAGTAGTGTAAAGAACCGGAACTAAGAACCTAGCGTAAACTCAACATATTCCTGCGCCTGCACTTATTGGGAATCGAGCCCTATAGGTGCCGGCTTCCGCTAGGGCGCAGACACCACACACTAATTCGCCATTGAGCCATGTGTTAAATCAGGTACTGATTAAAAAGCCGATCAAGCATTGACTCTGCGTAAGCAATTATTTCGACAATGTGGCCGCGTGCACTATAACCAAGGAAAAGCCCATTAAGGAGAATAGTCGCGAGGAACCTGTGTTTACATACGATGCTGCAATGGAGGCTAAGCAACACAGTACGACGACGAAAATGGGAAAAACCGCTCTAAACGACCCAACTAAGGCTAAATAGCTTTCCCTTTGCGGTCAGTCTCAGTGACCACTCTGCTCACTTTATGTTCCACAAAATGCTCCTTTAACCATATGTAATATTGCTTTTGATGAAGCTACTTTGCGACGACACCATAATAAGGACAAGCGCCCCCCACTAGTAATGCCCCAATCGCCAGAGTGTTTACAGTTCGCGCCATAGTTTTACCGTTGCAACGGAGGCATATCCCCAGTATTTGCCTATCTATACACGGCAGGGGTTTTCCCCACAGCTTACCGCTCGAATCCGGCGTTCACTCAACCCAGAGCCCGTATAACTACTGCCCTAGGCACACCGGCGAGCCGGCAGCTGTGCCGAGTTATTTCACTGCACATGGTGTTTTCCAGCAACTATCGCGCCTCGCAAATTCATTCCATTGACCTAATCTGTATGGACCATAATCGACTCCACGATAACCACTAAAAAGCCCAAGTATCTGTTTCCACTCCCAGAACGAAAAGGTATTACGCTAATTGCGGGAAAACCTTGAGGCGGAGGTGGCAGGCCGCCTTAACTCGCTACAGCTGATCTACGGCCGCTGTTCATAGTCACAGAGTTTTGGAGGGTTCTGAGTCCAGCCTTCTTTACGACTTTGTCGCTTCCAGCTAGAAGCCTGACCAGGGCGCTTTCCTGCTTTTCCGTTAGTGAATAAAGCAGAGCGTCCCAATATGCGGGGCTTATCTGGCGTTTGACATGAGATTCGGGACCTGTTTCCCGTTTGCGAATATCTATTGCGGTGCCAGAAACGGGACCTTTTTGACCCGATACAGAAAACTCCACACTATTTCGCTTGTTGCGACAAAGCCAGCACGTGGTAATGCAGTTGTCAGCCTCAATCTCGCCTCAAACCAGCGAAGCTTTGGCTGTCGCCGATTGTAAAAAGGGGGGATATTCCACCTATACTCAGGTGCCCGAGCACGATTTTGTGTACACTTCACCATGCGCGAAACTATTTTACAAAACCGCGCCCCAACCCCATGAGAAATCACTGTATGTTACAACCCGAACAACCATCCCCTCAGCGTGCACTGATCGTTGCCGTGCAATTAGACAACGTCAGCGATGTCGAATTCGAATCCTCGTTGGCCGAGCTAGGGGATCTCGCAAAGACCTTGGGGCTGGAGGTGGTCGGTCAGTTTACTCAAAAGCGCTCGTCTTTCGACTCGACAGCCTATATGGGCGTAGGTAAACGGGAGGAAATACGACAATTCTTACAGGGGCTACAGTCCGGCTCTGATGCAGCGGCTAACGATCGGGTGGAGTTTATTCTGGTCGACCACGAAATATCACCGTCCCAGGCGCTCAATCTGGAAACTGAATTAGCTTGCGAGGTGATGGATCGCACGGTGGTCATCCTCGAGATTTTTCATCGCAATGCTCGCTCGCACGCCGCGCGGGTACAAGTTGAGATTGCGCGCCTGAGCTATATGGCACCGCGCCTGCGTGAGGCCGCCAAACGCGCCGGTCCGTCAGGACGCCAACGCAGCGGCACCGGCGGGCGCGGTACAGGGCAGTCTCGCAGCCAGATGGATAGTCGCAAAGTTCGCGATCGCATAGCCGAACTGCAAAAAGAAATTGATGCCATGGAGGCGGGTCGCGAAACCCAGCGATCGCGACGTCAGGGACAATCTGGACTAGCGCAGGTGGCGCTGGTTGGTTATACCAACGCGGGTAAATCCACCTTGATGCGTGCCCTAACCGGCAGTGAAGCGTTAGTGGCCAATCAATTATTTGCCACGCTGGACACCAAAGTGCGCACCTTGCAACCAGAAAGTGTGCCGCGGGTATTGGTGAGTGACACGGTGGGATTCATCAAAAATTTACCCCATGGGCTAGTTGCCTCGTTTAAGTCAACGCTGGACGAAGCCCTTAGCGCTTCGCTGTTATTGCATGTTATTGACGCTGGTGACCCCGGATTTGAGATGCAGCTTGAAGTGACCGATAAAGTATTGGCCGAGATTGGTGCTGACAGTGTGCCGCGCATTCGGGTGTTCAATAAAATTGACTATTTAGAGGATGCAGCCGCACAAACGGAGCGTATCGCATGGTTACAGACCAAGTATCCCGGCTGTATTGTTCTTAGCGCGCGCCGCAAGAACGATATAGCAGGGTTGCACCAAGCGATTGTGCACGTTTTCCAACAACATTTAATTGAAACCGAGATCTTTGTGCCGTGGTCGGCACAGGGTTTGCGCGGCGACATCTTTGCGTCTTGCGATGTGCTTGAAGAGCGCGCCGATGCCGCGGGGGCATTTTTCCGCTTACGCGCAGCCCCTGATATAATCGCCAGACTGAGTGAACTTTCCGATAAGACCTGCTGAAATTCTGCGGATGTAGATTGTTAGCTGCGGAATCTGGGGCCGCTGAACAAAGTACTAAATGGGCGCCAGCTCGGCACAAAATAAACATTCGAGCAATGGGTTCCAGCACGACCAACACCTCAATGCCAGCGATACTTTAACTAAAGCGAAAATTGGATGTACAGGGCGTTTATTATGACTCTAGTGTTAGCTTAAGAATCCCATAGAGTATAACTACATTGGTATTTTTCAAGTCTCGGAAGCAAAAGCGGCCAGATAAAAAACCGATCTAAAATACTAAAACCCTTCATGCCTACAAACCTAACAACTAGCGGCATCATGTTTACTTCCATCATGGCCCCTGGCGTTTAATAACGCAAAACGACTGCTAGCTGTTAGGT